>Ga0209080_1000140_pt1 | contig 55646 bp, 51 predicted proteins | sample JNZ110809AmetaG_FD_184123 | JGI IMG/M metagenome (GOLD analysis project Ga0209080, IMG submission 184123) | Hot spring microbial communities from Jinze hot spring, China to study Microbial Dark Matter (Phase II) - JNZ 110809A (SPAdes) (version 3) ...
AAAACACCTAGAACCTTGCCTACAAACCTCACTCTAGTCACCCCCTCAACTTAGCTACTTTCCTAACGTCTGTCGTCCCGTAGAGTCTGTAGACTTGTAGTGTGAGAAATACTAAGAAAAGCGTGACGGCAAGACCTATAACTATAGCCGTTAAAACTAGCGCCTGAGGCAGCGGGTCTACAGCTTGATTAATGAACCGTCCTAGGTCTTCGCTCGAGGGCTCAACCCCAATTAAGACTGGAGGTATCGGCGGTTGCTCTGGTGATGGCCACCCTCTATAACCTATAGCTATCGCTAAGACGTTAGCCGTGTCTGAGAATATTGTCAACGCAATTATCTTCTTTATTAGACTGGGTCTTACAAAGACACCATATAGTGATATGCCTATATTGAAGAATAGGCTAAATAAGAAGACATTAAACAAGAAAGTATTTGCTTCAACCATGCGTCTCACCACTAACAAAACTCTTAACTATCTCTTCAGGCACAGAAAGCAATATGAAGACTAAAGTGAACCCGCCTGCTACAGCCAAATACTCAAAAATGTTGAAGAAGAATAATGAACCACTTATTAACGCGCCTGAGATTTGAGCAGGCAGTCCTACTGGCGCGTTGAATTTAGGCTGGTTCTGGAAGACATAAGCGTTGAGCCCCGTGAATAGTCCTATGAAGACGGCCGCTAGGGCTGTAAAGTATATCCCTAAAAGACCTACAGTCCTTAGCACAAGCATGGGCTTCTCTGAAACGCCTTTGCTGAGTAAGAAGTATACTGAGAAAATCACAAGGATTAGGAGGGGGGCCACTGCCGCAGCAGAACCTCCTTGGAAGCCCCCACCAGGTGTTAGGTGACCATGAAGTGCTATAGAAGCACTTACCGCGATTATTAACGGTACCAGTATTTTAGTTGCGGTCTTGCATATCAGGCTTAACCCGCCGTCACTATTATCGTTTTTACTGTCTAAGACAACCTTAAGTGATATGCCTCTCATTAGAGCTAGCGCGCCTACTATAGCTAGAAAGAAAACAGCTGTTTCAAATAACGTGTCAAGACCTCTATAATCCCAGACTATAGCGGTGACTGCTTCAGGACTCATAGCCGTGAACACGGGGTACTGCGGGTTTAATGTAGTGTAGAGATACCAGGAAGCTAACAACCTGACTCCAGGTAGTGGGAGCGGATAGTAACCTAGAGCACCACTATTGAATGCTAGAGAGATTGTGAGAACTAGTATTATTAAGCTACCCAGTACTAAGATTTTCTTAATTCTCATCTGCCGTCACCCCCTACTTCTCCTGACTCGCTCTCAGTTTTTTCAGTCTTCTTTATTAGGAAAAGAACTACTGCAGGATACAAGCCTACAGCTACTGGTATGTAAACTAACGCTATATCAGGAGCCATTAGTAGGTAGAATAGTATAGCATACACGGTGCTCTGTAACGCGGAGAAAACTACCGCTTTAATTAAGTCGCTTTCCAAGACGGCTAAGTATGTTGCGATAAGCGATATGACTCCTGCTATAGCCATAAACAAGTAAGTTAGCGTGTTTAAATTTATCATTTCTTCTCACCTTCTCCCAACTTCTCTTTCAGAGCGTCGTGAATTAGTGGATGAGGAATTGCTGCTTTAGACCTGTAGGAGGCTCTGGCTAACGCGTGAGAGCCTACAGGACCTAAGAGTAGTATCAGTAGAGCAGTCACTACAGCTCCTCCCGCAACGAACCACCTGTACGTTCCTAACTCGACGTAACCGGCCGCAAATAAAGCAGCTCCTATTAGTGGGACGAAAGCACCCCATATAGTCCCTACAGTAGCGGCATGTAACCTCACGAAGAAGTTAGGGAATCTTAGTAGACCTATAGACCCTATAAGGTCTGCTATAGCTCCTACTACTATCATCAAAGTTCCCATGAACATTAATATTTCGTTAATGACTTCCTCTATCATAGTCATTCACCCATCTCTCTAGACTCGAGATATTTAGCTACGTAAATATCTAGAGCAAATACCCATAAAGCCAAGACAATAGCTACGGCTATCAAAATAGGGGAGCGGAAGAGTATGCTTAAGATAGTTATGAAAGCAGCTAAGTCGTAACTCATGGCGTCTATAGCTAACACGCTATCAGGTATTGTGGGTCCCTTAACGGCTCTCACAGAATATAGTGTAAACGCTGTCAAGTAGACAGGTAACGCCCAAAAGACCACTAGTAAATACAGCTCAGAATTCACTGAACATCACCAGCCTTAACCTTAGTAGTGGTTGATAAAGAAAGTTCACTAGAATCTATAGGCGCTGAAGACGCAAGTCTGTACTCGTTAGTGATTAAATACGCACTTGTAGGGCAGACAGTAACACATCTATAACAGAAAACACACCTGAAGTAATTGACTACCGGGTATATCTTCCTAGCGTTAGTCTTAGGTACTACGTATTCATCCGGGACTTTAACCATAGTTATGGCGTTCGCAGGACATTCCACAGCACATAGAGAGCATCCAATACACTTCTTCAGATCTGCGTATTGCCTCCCTCTAAAGTCTGGCTCTATAGAAGTTCGTTCTTTAGGATACTGTATAGTCGCTGGCTTAGCGAAGATCCCCTTAATAACTTCTTTAATCAGAGCTGGCTTCACTTCTTAACACCTCCTAAAGCTTTCAGAGGTACTCGATACTTAAGGCCCCTCCTCAAATCTGTTATTACTGCTCTCTCCATACAAGATATGCACGGATCAAAACTCCCCAAAATAATCGGCACGTCAGCTATCATCTGATCAACGTAAGCAAAAGCGGAGTTAACTATGTTGTTTAGTGAGGGAGTTCTTATCTTGACTCTATAAGGCTTATCACTGCCAGAACTGCTGACATAATACGTTAACTCGCCTCTAGGAGCTTCAACAACCGCGTAAGACTCGTCAACTGGGAATCTCCTGGGTAATCTCTTCTCATCAGGTACTGGATTGCCTTGAGGTAAGTGCGTCAAGATATACTTCACCATGTTTATAGACTCGTAGAGCTCCCCGAACCTCACCATAGCTCTCGCGTAGCTGTCGCCATAGTCTTCTGTAATGACATTAAACGGTATATCGCCGTATGCGTCGTACTTGTCTTGAACTCTCACATCTGTTTTAACGCCAGAACCCCTAGCTACAGGTCCTACTAAGGAGTGAGCTAAAGCATCTGCGTGTTTTATCCTACCAGCATCTCTTAACCTCCTGTTTATTGTCACGTCTTCTTGAAAAACCCTATGATAATACCTTATTCTCTCCTCGACTCTCTTAACTATGTCTAATATTCTGGAGGCCTTCACCTCGTCTAAGTCTCTCCTAACTCCGCCAACCATCATGTAATCAGCCATTACTCTCTGTCCAGTCAGTATTTCCTTAGATTTCATGATGTATTCTCTATCTCTCATCAAATACATGAATAAAGTCTCGTATCCGGCTAGCTCTGCCGTCACAGCTAGTATGAGCATATGACTATGTATTCTCTCTAGCTCCATCGCAAGAACTCTTAAGTACTTAGCTCTAGGTGGCGGGTCTACGCCGAGTATGTACTCAAGTGCTCTAACGTAGCAATTAGCGTGAACTGTGTTGCATATACCGCAGACACGCCCAACAATAAATATGTCTCTATAAAAAGAGTTCTTCTCGGCTAGCTTCTCCACACCCCTATGATTATAACCAGTCATGACGTCAACTTTAATTATTCTCTCTCCGTCTGCGTAAAGCTTCAATAACAGGGGCTCATGTAGTGCTGGGTGTTGAGGACCTACAGGTATCTCAACAGTTACTGGTATCTCGATGAGGTGTGTGGCTTCCATCTTAAACACCTGAGTCTTTCCTTAATGGATAGACGCCTTTAGACGATAAGTCTTCCGGGACGAAGAAAGACCTTCTTAAGTAGCTGTTCCCCTCAAATAGTATTCCTAAGAGGTCGTGAGTCTCTAGCTCGCCTGCGAGAGCGCCTGGAATTAGGTCAATCACTGACGGTATGACTGGATTCTCTCTAGGCAGGTAAGCACGGAGCACTAAGTACGTGTCATGCTTAAACACGTTAATGAAGTAATCAATTCGTATGAGGTTCTTCTCAGGGAAGTCCGTGCCTTCTATAGTGGCAAGATATAAAGCTTCTCTACCTAGGGCCTCAACCAGCTTAGTAAATACTTCTCTAAGCTTGCTCGCCTCTATCTCAACAACTGTCCTATTAGGTTTCATAGTATAAGACTTAACCATATATTCCTTGAGTAGATCAACTGGGCTTAGGCCCGTCGCCATCACCTCCCTCTAACTTCTTGAGTAACTTAATGATGCCTTCAAGTATGGCTTCTGGTCTAGGCGGACATCCAGGCACGTAGACGTCAACCTTAACTACCTTATCAGCCCCGCCCACGACCGGGTAAGAACCGTGAAAAACACCACCGCTAAGAGCGCAAGCACCTACGGCTACAACAAACTTGGGTTCAGGCATTTGCTCATAGAGTCTCTTAAGCCTTTCAGCAGCTTTTTTTGTCACAACTCCTGTGACAATCAGCACGTCGCCGTGTCTCACGGAAGGAGCAAGCCTAACCCCGAATCTCTCAGGGTCGTAGTGTGGCGTTATAGACGCGAGAACCTCAATATCGCAACCGTTGCATGCACCGGTGTTGAAGTGCACTAGCCAAGGTGAGTACTTGATTATCTTGACTCTCTCCATCTATTCAACACCTTCCTTAATCCCAGACTCATAAGCATGGATTGGCTTAAAAATATTTGGGGACTCATTATGATTATTTTTGAGTTGATAATACAGAAGCTACTTGACCTAGAGGTACCCCACCATCATTGAGAGGGACTCTATCAGGCGTTAGTATAGGTATCTCAAGCTCTTTAAGAGAATCTCTAATTCCACTCACTAAGAAATCATTCACTGCAGCACCACCACCTAAGACGATGAAGTCAGGCTTGAAATACCCGCTGTCTATCACCTTAACTACTATCCTTCCTAAAGCAGCTCCTAACCCGTACTGACTAGTAACTCCTATATCGGCTTTCACGCGCGTCCTCAAGTCAGTATTAGTTAGAGTCTCAACAGCCTTACTTAGAAATGCCTTCAAATCAATCACGTAGGCTCCATCAGAATACGAGACTTTAAAGTCTTCGATTAAGTCGTTAACTACCTCGCCACCGCGTGAGAAAGCTTCTAACGTTATGGCAGGCTCACCCTCGTACGTTCTCGCGTAGCATACCCCCAGTAATGCGGAGATAGCGTCTAGAAACCTTCCAGTAGACGAGGACTTCACATATTTGCCGTGCTTAACTAGAGTGTACAAGATATCTATCTCCTCAAGATCTTTCAGTCCTTTTTCAAAACCTAGCTTTAGAGCTACATCTTTAACCTCTTCGGGACTCATGAAAGTGAGGAGGCTGGAGACCAGATACCTAGCTGGCCTGTATGTAGATTCGTCGCCCGCGAAGGGCATGTATGAGAGAAAACCTACTCTATTGTAGCTTAGGTCCTCACTTATAGTCAAGACTTCACCACCCCAGATAGCTCCGTCATCGCCATAACCCACGCCATCCACCACTATAGCTATGGTAGGTCTCCCAAGTATTTTCTGGTCAGCCATAGTAGCTAGAGCATGAGCGTAATGATGCTGCACCTCAAGCAACTCAAGCCCCTGGTCTAGCGCGTAGAACCTCCCTAAGCGACTCGAGTTATAGTGCGGGTGCTTATCTATAACAACGATAGATTTACTTACGTCTATCCTGTAATTACTTATGATGAACTTTAGGTATTTCGAGAGATCCTCGAGAGTATCAAGGTCGTCAGCATCACCTATATACTGGGTTAATACCACCTTATCCTCAAAACCTACAGCGCCAGCAGACTGTAGCTCAGCCCCGAAAGCGATCACATTCTTAGGTAGTTTGCGCCCTATCTTAATCCAGGTGGGGGCATACCCCCTACCTCTCCTGAGCAGTACTGGCTTCCCGTTAGTGAATCTCACTACTGAGTCATCTGCTCTGTTAACTATTTCTCTATCGTGTGTTAACACGTAATCAACTATTTTATTGAGTTTGCCGTAGACGCATTCCTCACTAACACACATAGGTTGTCCTTTAGGGTTGCCGCTAGTCATTATGAGGAATTTGTCGCGTGTGTCAAGTAGTAGTAGGTAGTGTAGCGCTGTATAAGCTATGAATACGCCCTCAACGTCCATGTTCGGCGAGACGTGCTTAGAAACTCGTGAGTCTTGCTTTTTAGGGAGCAAAACTATGGGTCTCTCAGGCGACTTAAGTAATTCTTCAGCTTTCTCATCAACTATCACTATCTCTCTCAAGACTTGCGTGTCTAGACCCATGATAGCGAAAGGTTTAGTAGGTCTCTCCTTCCTTGTCCTTAGCTTAAGAACTACGTCGTCATCCGTAGCTAGAGAGGCTACGTGGTACCCCCCAATCCCTTTCACAGCAACTATAAAACCTTCTTCAATAAGCTTAGACGCCTCTTTAATAGGGTCTCTAGTCTCGATTAAGACCCCCGTATTGTCTGTTAGCCAGAGTCTAGGACCGTCTGCAGGGCAACTTATGCCTTGTGCGTGGTACCTCCTCAAATCCTCGACATTGCTGTATTCTCTAGAACACTCGTCGCACAACCTATACTTGCTCATAGAAGTGTTTTCTCTATCGTACGGTACTCTATACATCATCGTGAACCTAGGTCCACACCAAGCACACGAATTAAACGCGTATCTATACCTCCTACTACTAGGGTCTAGAACTTCTCTCAAGCAGTCATCACATATGGCGAAGTCCGGGGGTATCATAGACCTCTTTATAGCTTTGACATCACTACTCAGTATAGTGAAGTCTCTGAAGCCACCTGTGTCGTTCAAGACCTCAATATCTATGCCCTCAACACGCGCTGTAGGGGGCTTATCACTCATTAGTTTCTTAACGAAGCTCGCGAGAGTCTCGTAATCCCCCTCAACAACAACCTCAACTTCTGAACCACCGACGTTCCTTAAATAACCTTTCACGCCTAGCCTCAGTCCTAATCTATGAAGGAAGGGTCTGAAGCCAACTCCTTGAACAATACCCTCAATCACTAACCTCAGTACAGGCATCTCTCCCCACTGAACATGACTTTACTCAGCTAATTAACTGAGTTATTCTTATAATGTTTTAATTCTTTAGGAGACCCTATAACAAGTTTATTAAGGCTATAACCCCCTCCATAGCTAACACTACTATGACAGAAGCTATCAACACCCCAACTACTATAGCTAGTGACGCTCTCAACTTATCCAAGCCAAACACATGAGTAATTAGTGAGGCAGTCCAAGCTCCCGTTACTGGTAAAGGCACCGCAACAAATGCTGTTAGACCTAAATAACCCCACTTACCTAAGTATTTAAGACCCTCTCTCCTAGCCTTACACACTAAACGAGAGTATAAGCGAGCAACTATCTTCACTAATCTATTACTAGAATTCAGTAATGAGCTTTCTAGAAACCGAAGAATCTCTAGAGCTACAAAAGGAATTAAAGAGTTACATAAAACAGCCAAGATGATCAGCAACCACCTAACACTACTGTCTTGAGAGATGGCGTACGCTAAGGGTATAGCCCCCCTAACTTCTGATACAGGAGCCAGTGCGCTCAAGATGACCAAGAAGATGTTAGTAATAGATAAAGTCATCGCCTCACCACATCTCTCAAGACATGAATACCTCAAGCAGACCTAAAAATATTGTATTGCTTACGTGGGGAGAGAATCGCGTTCTCTCATAACTCTACTGAGCTTATAAAGCGTTATATACGATATATTAGCGGGTTCAGTGAGTAGGGTCTGGTCTCCGCGTTCAGGTGATGAGGGTCAGCACGAACATATACACTCAGTAACGCCTGCTAGAGTCTATCTAAATAATGTCTTGAGTAATAGGTTCCGGATGATTAAGATTAAGCCTCTCCATAGTTTGAAGACTCCTGAACCGCCTCAATTCTTCATGGTTTGGGTGCCAGGCGTTGACGAAATACCGTTGAGTGTAGCTGACTACGACGGGGAGACCATAACATTCATTTATGAAGTTAAGGGTGCTGGCACTAACGCCCTGTCCAGACTTGGTCCGGGGTCTTACCTAGGTCTTAAAGGTCCTCTAGGCAAGCCTCTAAACATAGTTGAAGGATTCTCAACTCTCCTCGTCGTGGGCGGCTCGGGTGTCGCGCCAACGCCGTACATAACTAAATACTTAGCTTCTAGGGGTTGTAGGTTCGAGGTTGTCTGGGGGGTTAAGAAGAGGAGTGAGCTCTTCAACCTAGGCTCCATAATGAGCGGTGTTGAGTATATACACATAGCTACTGAAGACTGTAGTGTCGGTTATTGCGGGCTGGCATCAGAGCTGGCCAGAGAATTAGTTAATAAGTATAAGTATGACTTAATCATAGGCGTCGGACCTAAGGGGATGCTTAAGTCTTTATGTGAGGTTACTTCCGGGCTCAATACCTACGTAGTCTTAGAAACTATCGTTAAGTGTGGTTTAGGACTCTGCGGGTCTTGCGTCCTCCCCAACACTGATAAACTACTGTGTGTTGACGGACCAGCATTTAAGTGCGAGGAGGTGATGCAGTATCTCAAGTCATAACGTAGACTTAAGCACTACCTTAGCTGGAGTGAGGCTTAAGCACGTCCTAATGAACGCTAGCGGTATTCTAGGAGCTACTCCAGAACACATAGTTAGGTTAGCCAGCTACGGCTTAGCAACCGTAGTAACTAAGACATTTACTGAGAAACCGAGAGGAGGCTATGGGCCGCCAATAATACTTAAGCTGAAGAACTGCGGATACATAAATGCAGTGGGCTTAGCTAACCCAGGTATCGAGTTACTACCTCAGGTAGTGAAGAAAGGCAAGGAGTTAAATCTAGTGACTATAGTCAGTGTCGGCGGCTCAAGTCTAGAGGAATTCATTAAAGTCTCTACAGTAGCTCTTGATTCAGGCGCGGACATGCTTGAGTTGAACCTCGGATGCCCTCATACGAAGGGTTACGGACTCGATATCGGGAGTGACCCGACAAATGTTTACGAAGTCGTTAAAGCTGTAAGCTCCTTAAGTAGTGTTCCAGTAATAGCTAAGCTAGGTCTGAGCGACAACTACGTTAAGTCGTCCGGTAAGGCGCTTGAGGGAGGTGCTAGGGCATTAACTCTAATCAACACCATCAAGGCGATGGTAATAGACGTATACTCAGCAAAACCTGTACTCAGTAACGTCTTCGGAGGAATGTCAGGTCCCCCGATACATCCAGTAGCTGTCAAGGTAGTCTACGACGTCTATAAAGAATACGAGCCAGACATCGTAGGGGTTGGCGGAATAGTAGACTGGGTCTCAGCCGCAGAGTTCATACTAGCTGGAGCTAAAGCACTTCAAATAGGCTCAGCACTCTCAACAAAACCTAAAGAAATAATAGATTCAGTTTTGAAGGGGTTAAGAGAATGGGTTAGTGAGTTAGGTTACACAAGAATTGCAGACCTTGTAGGTCTAGCCCACAAAAAATAACTCTACCTAAGTAACGTGAGAACTCTTCCCCTAACCCACGCTATGTTTTAGTTTTTATATTCCCTAACCTTCTTATTGTTCGGGGCCGTAGTTTAGCTTGGTAGAATGCGGGGTTCGGGTCCCCGTGGTCCGGGGTTCAAATCCCCGCGGCCCCACTGAGTAGCTGGGGAAGCAACTAGCTTAGGCCTAGCACAAGTAGAGATTCCATACTTAACTACCATAAACTCTTCTCATTAAGTATCCATGCTTAGTCCCGATAACTACTCTCTCTTCAGCGTCTCACGTGCAAACATAGTTACTAGCGTTGCGCTGGCTACTGCTATTATTACATTATATTCTTATTGAGCAACGCGGGTCTAACAGAGTTGATATAGTCTGGATTACTGCTGTTGTCGAGAAGAGTATCACGTTAAACAAAGCTACCGAGGTTGCGGAGTATTTTGCGTCATAGCCTTCTTTAGCCATAGGAAGTGCTACTATGTGGAGTCCTGAAGCAACACCTAACAAAACTAGCGAAGCGCGTAAAGCCTCGCTACTAGACGCTTAAGTAGCGTAGAGCATTAATACCCACGAAACTGTAGAAGTCAGCGTAGCTAAAATTATTACCGGCTTCCTGCGAACTAATACGTTATCACTTAAGAAACCCGCCACAGGTGACGTGAGTGTGAACGCTAATGCGAGAATCATCAAGTACTGACTACTTACCTCTAAACTCAACCCAAACGACTCTCTCAGTAGCTTCTGACCCCAAGCACATTGATAAGCTAGCGTAACTCCATAAGTTGCTATAGATGCTGCGCTGAGTCCCCCACATATGTGGGTCTCTTATTAAGTGCCTGAAGTGACTTAAAGTTTCTATTAGTTTGCCGTCACGCGCGTTCAAACCAATATCTTTAGTGACTGAATAAAAGAAGCGCTCTAATAACTAGTGTCACGATCATCATAACTTCTAAGAAAGTTTTTAGTCCGATAGAGTTTAAGGTAAGTCTTAAGGGTAAGTAGCAATCATTGCGCTTAAGTTTCCTACTAATAACGCGTATGACGTCAACTTACCCTGCATCTTACTACTATATCTGAGCGAAGTTGCTCTCTGGTAAGTTAGGAAAGCCGTAGCGTAAGAGAAGCCAACGACAGCTTTCCCAAAGATTAAGAATTGAGGACTCATGAAATACATCACGAAGGTTCCAACAAACATCAACATGAAACCCAAACCCTAGGACTTCATCTTTTAGCTTAAACTTAATGATTAAAGTAGTCTTACGTTACGTGCTTTTAGTTATCTTTCGAGATATTTTCTCAGCGTTTTCTCATAAATTACTATACCAATAAATAGTACTACAAGTGTTGTTAGGGTAGCTCCAATAATATAATGAGCAACTTCCGCAGGTTCAGCCTCAAAAACAATCACGTATCTTATGACGTCTACAGCCCATGTCGCCGGACTGTAATATGCTAATACGCGCATCCATTCTGGAAACCACTCTCTTGGAAACCATATACCTGTCAGAAAAGCTAGTATTAAACCTAGAGACACGCTTAGACTTGAAGCTCCTCTAACGCTCCTTACCCCCAATGATAGTATAGAGCCCATCCCAAGAGATAATGAGGCCAGAACTAAAAACATTGCTGGCACTACCCAATGTTCTACGCGGAGCGGGTTCCAGTAAATTTTTGCTCTACAGACAAACACGCCGAAAACGATTATAACAACTGATATGACCGAGAGGGATAAAATGCCAGACAAGATCTTTCCAAGTATTAATTCAGATGGCGTGGTTGGTGACGCTAGTATCTTGCGTAGACAACCTTTCTGTTTTTCTTCTAGTAGTGCTGTCGAGCCTATATTTAATCCGCTGTAAAGCATAGTCATTCCTATGGCTCCGATAGTATACCAGCCAATCCAAGCCTCTCTGGAAATTAATGCTTCAGGTAAAACCTCAATGAATGTCGCGTTTATTGGTTTCGCTAGCCCCCTCAAAAATCTCTCAACGATATCTAAGGGAACATATTCCTCTGGAATAAATTTCATCATCCAAGTAATCTTCTCCTCAGAAGCAACCTTGCTAAATTCTTCTATGAACTTCTCTAGCATGTAGCGGTTAATTTGGGCAGACTGCACACTCTTCGCGCCAACATAAACCTCTAAAGCGGCCTGTCCTAAAGTCAGGTTCTCACCAAAATTCTCCGGTATTATAATGCCTGCATCGATTCTTCCCTTCTTAATATCCTCAATTAGAGAGGCTCTGTCTTCATAGATTTTCACATTAAAGAGTTTTACACCCTTATATTGGGCCTCCTCCAAAGCTCTGACAAGAACCGAGCCATTCACTGGAAAACTTGAGGATACATCGTAATTAATTAGTCCGAGACTCATACTCTTAGGCTGGTCTAATCCAGGAGGAATAAGAATGTAGGCTGTTAAAACTAGCCATATTAGCGGCCAAGCAATCATCCAGAAGACAGCATTCTTATCTCTAAAAGTCTCCTTTAAATCCTTCACTATAAGCGCTTTAATTACGCTAGTCTTCAATTCTCCTCAATCCTCCTACCAGTTAACCTTAGGAAAACGTCTTCAAGCGTCGGCTTAACAATCCTTACAGAAACTATTCTAACTCCGATCTTGAAGAGGTCAAGAGATATTTGAGGTAGAAGAGTATCTGGATCCTCATGATATACTCTTATAGAAGAGTCAGTCACTACAATATCTCCTGGTTCAAGATATCTGTCTAGTACTTTTCTAGCCTTATGCTGGTCACTTGAGTTAAGGAGTTCAATGCTTATCACAGGCTTAGGAGCATAGCGCTTCTTTAAATCTTCAGTTCTTCCCTCAACTATTATCTTACCGGAATCCATAATAGCCACCTTATCAGACAGGACCTCAGCCTCATCCATGTAATGCGTTGAGAATATTATCGCTCTATCTGAACCCTTAATTTCATTTAGTAATTGCCAGACCTCTCTCCTCACCCGCGGATCCATACCTGTTGTAGGCTCATCCAATATGAGGATGCTCGGTTCATTTATTAATGCGGCGGCGAGATTCAGCCTCTTCTTCATCCCGCCGGAATAAGTTTTTACCGGCTTATTCGCATATCCTTCTAATCCTACCCTCTTTATTAGTCTTTTAGCTCTCTCAAGCGCTTTCTTCCCTGTTATTCCATATAACCCAGAATAAAACATTAGATTCTCTAAACCAGTTAGATTATCATATAGAGCTGGGTCCTGAGGACAGTAATTAATTTTAGATCTAATCTCTGGATTTTTCACTTCACCGCCTAGTATCTCAACAGTTCCCTCGTCAGGCTCGATCACACCAATAATCATTGAAAGTAGAGTTGACTTCCCGGCACCATTCGGTCCGAGAAGTCCGTAAGCCTCGCCAAACTTAACGTCAAAACTAACTCTATTTACTGCAATATTGTTACTAAATCTCTTCGTAAGTTCACTTACTTTAACAGCTACCCTCATTAAACATCCTAAATCTAGTGTTGATTGTCTTAAATATACTTTTAGAGCTTAGAACGTTAAGAGGGTTGTGGTGTTTGAAGGGTAGATTTGATTTAGTGAACAGCACTCTCAAGTATGATTATGGAGTTGCGCCTGCCTACTTAAGATATATAAGTCTTAATAATAATTAAGTTATTGGTGATTGGATGAGGTCTTACTGTGAGGTCTATGTTAGAGATGTGTTGCCTTCACTCAGGCTCTACTTAGCTGAGAAGCTAGTACGAGATTATGGCTTGACTCAGCTAGAGGTGTCGCGCATGCTAGGTATTTCTCAACCACTCGTTAATTACGTGGTGAATAAAAGAAGAAAGCCGAAGATGTTAGAGAAGCTGGCTAACATACCGAGAATTAAAGACATAATAGATCAGAAAGCTAGAGAGCTGGCTATAAAAGGAGCTAATTCTGGAGGTCTAGCCTGCGATTTCTGTATCGTATTGAGAAAAGAGGGTTTAGCAGATCAAATTATTAAGTCCTTAAATTACGAGATATGTAAGTGTGCTGAAAGAGAACTCACCGCTAGGTCATGAGGTCCTCTAAAAGCCGAACCTCTGGCAGGGCTCACATTAATTTATTCGGTGTTGTGCTGTAGTTTAGTATAGGAGATGCTGAAACCTTGAGGGTAGATGAGGTAGTCACTAAGGTTCAGAAGTTTGAGGAGGAGTTGAGGAGGCCTTTCGTAGGTAGAGATGAGGAGTCTAGAGTAGTTGTTCTCGCTCTACTTACGGGAGAACACGCAATCCTCATTGGAGAGCCTGGCTGCGTCACGGGAGACACTATAATATCTTCTGATGATGGGAGACTTTCCTACATAGAAGACGTAGCTAAGAACTTAGCTCCCGGAATCTACACGACAAGTCTTTCGGTCTTCCCTTCCGGCAGAGCTACTGAGCTCCACGTGTATGACGTGTGGGAGACTTACGAAATAATTACTGAGAGAGGCTTCAGAATAAGAGGGACTATTAACCACCCAGTAATGACTAGGCGAGGCTGGGTTGAGCTAAGAGACCTTAAGAAAGGCGATGAAGTGAGGATTCTAAATAAGCTGTCTTCTCCTCCTAGCTACGTGCCTATACCCGGCGTGGAACATCTTATCATGAAGTATGGTCTTAGAGTGAGTAGAGTGTTAGATGAAAAGACTGCCGAATTATTAGGGATTTTCTATACTCGCGGTCGCTTCTTGAGTAGCGAGTCAATAGGCTTAGAAAGAGGGAGTAACGGAGTCGATTTACTCCATAAATTAACAGACTTGCTTGAGGGGGTCTTAGGCCCGGAGACTTGCTCAGTTGATTCAGCGAGTAAGTTAATGATTGAGTGCACATCTACACGCTTAATCAGGTTCTTTGAGTTACTTGTTGATTCCGTGAACGGGCGTGTGCCTAGACTCATACTTTTGTCGCCTAATAGCGTGTCTGAAGCTTTCTTGAGAGGAGTTTTTGAGAGTGCTGATTTAGTGGTGGGTGGGGAGGTTCCTCGCCTAGTCTTGAGAAGCAGGAGTAGATTATTCTTAGAAGGAATTCAGTTGTTGCTGTTACGTAGTGGTATTTCATCAACTATTCTCGACTGTAAAGATAACTTAAGCACTTGTGATTCTTACGAACTTATAGTAGAGGGTTGGAGAGATTTAAGAATGTTCTTAACTAAGGTAGGCTTTATGTCAGAAAGTAAGAAGCGCAGGCTTATCTCATTAATTAAGCCTGTTGAGTTAAGTGAGGGTCTCCAGAGTAGTCTCGATTGGGACGTCGTCAAGTTTGTGAGACGTGTTGAGGAGTTGGTGAGGGTCTATGATTTCCACGTGCCCGGAACTCACGCGTTCTTCACTAATGGTTTGTTATCTCATAATACAGCTAAATCAGCTTTGGTTAGGAGGGCTGCTGAACTACTTAACGCCAAGTTCTTCAAATACTTGCTGACTAGGTACACAGAGCCTTCAGAGCTTTTCGGACCCCTAGACATTAGGGCACTTGAAGAAGGTAGGTACGTTAGGTTGACTTCAGGTAAGTTGCCTGACGCTCAGATAGCTTTCTTAGACGAGATATTCAAGGCTAACTCAGCCATCTTGAACGCTCTCAATACACTTCTTCAAGAAAGGATACTCTACGACGGATTCACGGAACTGAGAGTAGATTTATGGACTCTTTTTGGCGCCAGCAACGAGGTGCCTGAAGACCCTGAGATTCAGTCTGTTTATGACAGGTTCCTACTAAGACATTTCGTGAGACCCGTTCAAGAAGACTTATGGAGAAATCTGCTGAGGGCTTCTTGGGAGCTAGAGAGACAGGCTTCGTTAAGTCTTAAGAGCGGGGACGGCGGCAGACTACTCAGTATAGGAGAAATCAAGAAGATTAACGAGAGATTGTTTGATGTAGACTTAAGCGGCGTTGAGAGTAAGTTGCTGAGGCTTCTAGCCGCTCTAGAGAGTAGGGGCATTCACTTAACTGATAGACGTAAAGGCAAGTCTCTAAAGATTGTAGCAGCTAACGCTATACTGAACGGCAGGACTTATGCAGTAGAAGAAGATTTACTCTCGATCAAGTACGTGGCCGTGAGAGACTGGGAAGATATAGAGAAGGTCAGTGCAGTCTTGGCTGAAGAACTGAAGACTCCCTTCAAGTACGTGAGAGAATTGAGTGAGATAAGAGCTAACTTAAGGGAACTACTTCAATATGTGAAGTCCCTAGAGAACATAGAGAGTTCCTTCGTTGCAGCTAAGTTCGAGAATATTGAGAGAGAGCTGGAAATAACTAAAGCTAAGGTAATCAACATTATTAGAGAATCACAGGATTCTCAAGTTCTTAGACTGGGGGAAGACGTGCTACACCTAATAGATAGCATCGTGGAGATCGTCAGCAGGAAGGTCGGTCGAGTTGAGTAGAGGTTTTCTGCTAGGAGTTGATTATGAAGACCCAGTAATTAGGTACAGGGGAGAGAAAATAATCAAGCTCTCATCCAAGCTAGGACTGAAAAAAGAATTTATTACTACTGAACTAGCTACAGACTTCTTCTATACTCTCTACTTGCCTCACGCCTTAGTAAGCGAGAGTCCTGAGGCAAGCAACTTACACTACAGTCTAGTCAAGGCTTTGAACGAGTCTAGAGAGTTGCTGGAAATTAAGAAACATACAATACTAGACTCTTTCATATCTACACTCACGACAATCGCTATACTCCAGTACTTTATCGAATTACTTGAAGATAAGAAAGAACTAATTGATGTGAAGGAGTTAAGAGGATCTCAAAACGAGATTCTGAAGTCTGTGCTGAGAGAATCTTTAAAGAGCGTGACGCGAGAAGTCGAGACTATGAAGAAGCTTGAGCGCCTCTACACGACAGGGATTCAGCCAGGTGTTGGGAGCGAGTTTGATTTAGAAGAGGATGCTGAGAAGGTTTTAAGGCTTGCTAGAATGACTGACGTCAGCAAAATTCTAGAGGTTCTTTCACTAGTGCCCGACGTCGTCAAGAAAACTAGGAAAAAATATGAGAAATTCAATAGAGGCGAATTTAACGGTTATGACTTAGGTAGTGACTTGGAGAGACTAGTCCCCGCGCAGCTGGCACTTCCTCGTAAGTACCTCTTATTAAGTTATGCCGAGTCTAAGCTCTTGCTCTACGACAAGAAGATCAGTAAGTCCTTGGGTCCTCTCTACCTACTTACGGATAAGTCTGGCAGTATGGAGGGAGAGAAGATAGAGTGGGCTAAAGCAACAGCTATAGCTTTACTCATAAAGTCTAGGAGAGAGGTACGTGAGTTTTACTTAAGGTTTTTTGATGGAGCTCCACACGATTTAATAAGAATTTCTAGGAAAGCAAGCTTTTCTGAGTTCTTGAATCTCATAAGAAATTTAGCCAGGGTTAAGAGTGGCGGAGGAACAGACATAACTAAGGCTATAACTACTGCCTGCGACGACATAATCTGTAGTGGCTTAATAAAGAGAGACTCCGATATAGTAGTCATAACAGACGGTGAAGACACCCTATCTGTGACAACCCTAAGAAGAAAACTAAAGCAAGCAAACGCTAGACTATTTTCAGTCATGATACAAGGAGACAACAAAGACTTAAAGATGCTGAGCGAGAGGTACCTGACAGTAAGCACATTAGACAAAGACACTATACTGAAGATAGTTGAAGGCTAAACTACTTATTCCGGTTAACCTGACCTCCTCCCCGCCCTAAAAGGACAAGGCTTTCGGGTTGTAAGCAACACCTCGTGTGTCTGTTTTGGGTTTCGTGGAGGCTTGATTGAGTCTGCCTACAGTATGGGTAAGTAGTGAAGACTTGAGTAGGTGGGGCGTCTAAAGCCAGGATGTGGGGGTTTCCCCACAGTAATGAACCCGATGAAATCTATGAGGGCGAGCCGTGGGTTGCCCCGAACGAGTGGAGGATGATGACAAGACCTATGATGAAAGGGTTCGCAACTGTTTTAGTGTGTTAGGTTCATAAAGGTTTTGTAGGATTTTTTCATGATGATGAGAGATACTTCAAGCTACCCTAAAGATAGAACTAGATGTGAGTCCCTTGCCGTTGGGCTTGAAGGGTGTCCATGACCTCCGCGTGGAGTGGCTAGTAGCCACGGTGAACCGCGGGGTAGAGGCACAACCCGTCCTAGAAAAACCTAGGACGGGAAACGGAGGTCTAAGGCCTGTGATACTGAGGGTTGACAACTAGCCACATCAACTAACATGAGGTCTGAACTCAAATTCTATGGGGGTAAGACGTAAAATCTTATTTTCCCGTCTAGGTAGTCTCTAATAATCAGCTTTGCTGATTCAGTAATTACTGGTTCTTTATCACTCTTATAGACCCACCCTCTTTTGAAGGCCAGCTCCCGTAATATGATGTCAGGGTCAGAACTGTCAATTCCGTAAGCCTCTCTAAATGCTTTGGGGTTGTGAGATGCTATTCTCTTTATCAAACCTACTGCTGTAGCGACTGGATTTTTTATAGTATCTATTGGATTCATTCTTATAGTCACTTCTATCTCGTCTCCTTCAACAGGTATTATCCCTGGAGTATCAAGTAGGTAGACTCCGCCGCCCACGTTAAATAGCTGGGCTTTCTTAGTGTAACCAGGTGTTCCGGGATAGGGGGACGTTCTGGCTGCGTGTCTGCCTGCCCAAGTGTTGATGAGCGTTGACTTGCCTACTTTAGGCATGCCGAAAACTCCCACTATTAACGGCTTTTTGTCACTAAGTCTCCTAATAATCTTTCTCAACTTGAGTGTACCTAGCCTCTTCTGAGCCGAGATAGGCACTGCCCTCATACCCTCAACTTCTTCGAAATACTTAATCCAAGCACGTACCACGTCACGCGGCACGAGGTCCGATTTATTCAACACTACCACATACTTGATCCCTAACCCACTACAGAGTCTCTCGAATCTCTTGCTTCTAGTACTTAAGGGGTCTCTAACATCAACTACCTCTAGAGCAACATCAACTGTTTCTAAGAGCTCCTTAACGAGTCTCCAATTAGCTAGTAGCATCTCGCCGAACCTTACCAAAAATAGTAACGAGAGTAATAAGTTAATTACGTAGACCTTAACTAACTACTTAAGAATTCGTGTTTAAAAACCAACATACTTATCTCGGGTAACTCCACAGACGGGGCACTTCTCCGGCGCTTCAAGACCTACATGTGTGTGCCCGCACACTGGACATATCCACACCTTACCCTCTAAAGGCATGTCTTCGCCCTTATCTACGTGCTCTTTAGCTTTCTTGTATAATTCAGCGTGTATCCTCTCGGCTTCTAACGCCCACCTGAAAGTTCGCTTTGCTGCCTCGTCGCCATAGAATTCCGCTATCGCTACGTACGTGGGGTACATCTCACTTACTTCGAACTCCTCACCCATTATCGCTAGATTGAGGTTTTGTGATGTGCTACCAAGTCCTATCGGTGCACCACCACAGGCTTTCTGATCAGACATTACGGAAGCCATCCTCTTTAAGTGATTACGTGCGTGTACTTGCTCAGCAAATGCTATAGCTCTGAATAGCCTAGCTACGTTCTTAAATCCTTCTCTCTCAGCTACTTCTTCGAAAGCTCTATACCTTGATTGAGCCATGGATTCTCCGGCGTACGCGGATAGTAAAGCTTCCTTAACTAGCGGACGTAACTCAGTCAACAAATTCACCTCAACTTATAAAATGTTAAAGAGTTAAATAAGCATTACTCTAAACGATAGTTAGGTTTTTAACTCACTATACTTGCTCATCTTTCTGATAGTTCAATAAAGTAACTGATATGTTTTGCTTGATAAACTCTTTATACTCACGTATATGTTTAGTCTCTTTAGGATTTAGACCGCGCTTCATCGCTACTGCAACTGAAGCGATGCCTACTACCTGCGACCACTTTATTATTTCCTCCACGTAAGCATTACTCAATTCGTAAGTTATTACTTCCAGGCCAGCACTCAATAGAGTCTCTCTAAGGAATTCTAGGATTATATTATTGCTTTCTTTAAAGAGAACCACGCTGAAAGACCCAAACCACGCTTCCCAACCGACTATATCGTTGTGAAACCCCTCGGGGTAAGTCTCGACCTTAGCAGGTACTTTAGCGTTTTCATTAAACTCGTCCTTAGCTCTCAAAGCTAGGGGATAGTACTTAACCGAACTCGCAAATACTGGAATCTTATCTAGTAACTTCTCAGCTAACTCATAACCTAGTCTTGATGTGTCCTCACGCCTAAGAAATTCTGTTAGTTGCTTTCCTCGCGGCACGCCTAAATCTATTCCGAGACTCTTGAGTAACTTGGCAGTTGCTAGCAGGAGTGCCGGGAACGAAGACCTCGGTGTCCTGCCAGAAGGCACTACGATGTATGGGAGCTTCTTTTCTTTAGCGAGCTTAATCATCTCGCCGCCTGAAGCTACTACAGCTGCTTGAGCCCCCCTACGAATAACTTCGTTGAGGCACGTGAGAGTCTCGACAGTATCACCCGAGTAACTCACAGCTACTGCTAGCCAATTCTTACCAACCCACTTAGGAACCTGATAGTCCTTGACTAGCGTTACAGGTATTTCAAGAATCTCAGAAGAGAGTGAATATATTACGTCTCCAACTATTCCGGAACCTCCCATCCCTACTATGAGGAGGCCCTTAATGCCTTCACTCAAAGACACGGTATTGAGAGGCTCTACCCTTTCAACTTCTTCAATTAATTGAGTCCAGTCAAGGTATTCTTTCAGGAAGTGATTAGACCCCATACACCTTCATCTCTACAGGTCTCTGAGTATGAAAAGAGCCTGATACTTTAAAAGTATTTCTTAGTCTTAAGACGTTCTTTGGTGAAGTATACTTGGGTTCGAACTTCAAGGAGTTTGAGAAGTCCTGGAAGGGGAAGGATAAGAGTGTGGGCGACCATATTAAGGAGCTGTTCGTTAAGGAGAAGCCGTTGAGGTACAGGCTTGCTATGGCTCACTACAAGCTAAACTCCATGACTAGGAGGCTTGAGGTCTACTTAGACAGGCTTAAAGCTAGAGATAAGGAGCTCTTTGAGAAAGTTGTTGACGCCTTAATATCTAAAGACCAGACTAGAGCAGTGATGTATGCCAACGAAGTAGCTGAACTAAGGAAAGTCGCTAAGAGCCTCTTCCTAGTTCAGGTTGCTCTAGAACAGATAGGCTTGAGGATCGAGTCAATAAGGGAGATCGGTGAGATAGCTGCTTACTTAGGTCCCGTAGTAGGAGTAGTTAAAGACGTGAGAGAAGCGATAAAGAACACGTTGCCTGAGATAGGTATAGAGCTAGGTGAGATACAAGACATCCTGCAGGAAACCGTAATGGAGGCTGGCGAGATGATAGGTGTTGGCGGCGTGAGCATGTACGCGACACCAGACGCAAGGAAGATACTTGAAGAAGCCAAGGTAGTTGCGGAGCAGAGAATGAAGGAAGCCTTCCCAGCACTGCCCTCAATACCTACCGCTATCTCGGAACAGGCAAAAAGCACGACAGAATCCAGTTAAGCTTTTTGTTATAACATACTAAGAAACATTTTTAATCATGATTTGATTAAGTCGTGAAGTATGTAGTTCTTTAAACGAGCTGTTTTCTTTTTGGTGTTTATTTGGGTTATTTGGAAGCTTATAAATCCTTGTAAATCATGGTCTTGATGTAGGGATGAACTCGATGAGCTTGGCGAGGAGGGACTCTAGGTGCATCCTGCTTCGCCGCAGAGAGGCGAGTGAACCACGGGCAACCGCTGGAGACGCGCTCTCGCAGGTGAAGCGGGAGAAGAACAAGCTGTTGAGAAGTAATTCACTCAGCAACTAATTTACCGTTAACTATTCTCAATGTCTTATCTACTGAATATTCAGTGATTTGCGGGTCATTCGTGGCTATGAGGATGGACTTCCCGCTCTCCTTAAGCTCTCTAAGAATCTTCATCACCTCATCCTTGTTTTCAGGTGTTAAGTACGCGGTCGGCTCATCTAGTAGTAGTATTTCAGGCTCGTATACTAGGATTGAAGCTAGAGCTACCTTAACTTTTTCCCCACCACTCAATCTATAGGGTAGTTTACCCAGTAAGTGTTCTATACCTAGCTTGCGAGCAATTTTAGTAACGTGTGTCCTTACATCATACTCACTGATCTTGAGTTGTCTTAGCGCGAAAGCCACTTCATCATAGACGGTAGCGTTAAAGAATTGGTCGTCTGGGTCTTGGAAAGTCACGCCTATCTTCCTCCTAGCTAGCGGTAGTTGCTCGTATATTGGCTTGCCTTCTAGTAAGACTTCCCCGGTTTCAGGTCTTAAGAGTCCGGCCGCTACTAAGATTAAGGTAGTCTTGCCTGAGCCGTTAGGTCCTCTAACCACTACGAGTTCTGAATTGTTTAGGTCTAACTCTACACCTCTTAAAATGTAGTCTTCTTCTCTAGAATACCTGAACCACACGTTTTTTAGCTGTAGCTTAACTACTAAGGCGCCTCACCCCATAAGCATATTAAGAGCTCAACAAACGCTACTAGAGAAACTAGCATGTCTAGTTTTGAGAGTTTGAAGGGTTTGTGGGAACTTAATCCGTCAGAGGCTTTGCCGAATGTTCTAGCTTCTATAGCTAGGAGAGTTCTCTTACTCCTTTCACTACTTCGGATTATGAGGTCCCCTATCACGGTAGCGTATGTTGGTAAGTTCCTTACACCACTATTCTTAACTAGCCTTGCTTCCCTACTTAAGAGTATTTTTGAGGTGTCACGAAGTAAAACAGAGATTGTCTTAATGTGCATCATTAAGGCTAATGCTGCGTCAGACAACTTAAGCCTCCTCATAAACTCACTCAGTCTCTCCCAACCTAAGACTGTAGTCGTGATTAGTAAGAAGCTAGTCGTGCTAGTAGCTCTAAGCACGTAGAAGAAGTAGAGGACCCCGAAGTCTTCGGTTAAGAATGGTGTTAGGGCTACTAAAGAAAACAGAAACACGTAAACGAGAGCTGAAGAAAGTTTTCTTAAGTAGTTCCTTGAGTCACGCGTGATAGCGAGTATAGCGAGTGAAGTAACTAACGTGAGGATTATTACGTACAAGCTTGTAGAGAAAGAAGTCAATACGATAACAATGAAGGACATCACCATAAAAACAGGAGAGACTTCTATCTGGCCCCGCAAGTCTATTACTTCAAGAGTCTCGGAAACAGTATCAAGAAACTTCCTAATCACTACGGAACTCAATTCTTCACCGCCTTATTAAAGCCTTCACTATGAAGCCTACAGAAACTATTACTAGCACTCCTAAGGCACCGCAGATTATGTACCCTAACCACTCAGGTAGCCCGGGCACGGCATAGTCTTTGAAAGGAGTCCAAGTGAATTCGAGTTCACTCAATCCCAACTCTTCAGCCACTATATCTAGAGGCTCGTGATATCCTAGCCCTTCAGCTAAGATTACACCAAAGACAGGGCTTAACAGCAAGAGTATGAATAAAGTAAGGAGTGTTTTGCGAGAGGACATCAAGACCACCCTATAATATTAGGAGATTTGCGAGCGAGGTAACCTACTACGCTACCAGTTATTAAACCCTCTATAAGGCCTAAGACTACATGCCATGGACCCATCACGTATATCGGTATTATAGAGTTCCACGAAACTCCCAACTCAATACCGCATGCAAGCCCAGCTAGTGTTAAGCTAAGCCACCCTGCAAGAAAACCACTTAACCATACTTTCTTACTAACTCTGTAAGCGAGCTTAAACACAGCGTAACCAGCTAGAACCCCGATAACACCCATGTTGAGTATGTTAGCTCCTATAGCTGTCAACCCACCATCATGAAAGACAAGACACTGAACTAAGAGTACTAAACTCATAGATAAAATACCTAGCCATGGACCTACTAGTATCCCGGCTAAAGCGCCCCCCACTAAGTGCAGGCTAGTACCTCCCGGTATAGGCCAGGCAATCATCTGTGCGACGAAAATCCCCGCACTTAAAGCAGTAAACAAAGATATCTTCTTATTTAGAGAATCTTTCGCTGACGAGATTTTGCGTATAATTACTAGTAAGAGCCCTGACGTCAGAAGTAACGTGACTCCAGCAACAGCTGGTGAGAGGTATCCGTCTGGTATGTGCATTTTAGTGCACCATAATATGATTTTAGTGCACCTATATAAGTCTTGCGAACATTCCAGAAGACTACGTACTAGAGTCGACTAGTAATTTATAGGTTCATAGCTCAAATCTTATATAGGGAGTGAGGAAATTGCTTGTCCATACTGCTGACCTACATATAGGCGCGTTTAGTGACTCTCCTCTCTCAGGAGCTTCTCTCAGGGCTTTTAGGGAGATCGTTGAGTATGTGAAGGAAAACAGTATTAAGTACTTAATAATCTCGGGTGACTTATTTGAGAGACCTAGACTCGAGAATTACTTTTTCTTAAGGCAGGTTATCATAGGATTGAAAGAATTGAGAGACAGTGGTGTTTTCGTGGTTAGTGTTCCAGGAAGTCACGACGTTTCTGTTAAGGGCAGTGATCTCGTTCATATCCTGAGAGATGCTGGCTTAATACACTTGACTAGACATGAGGAAGATGCTGAAGGCCTCCTGCTGAAGCCTCTAGAACTGGGAGAGTACGTTTTCTACGGCGTGCCGGGGCTTAAGAAAGGCTTTGAAGCTAAGTTGCTGAGTGAGGGTAGAGTTCGTTTCGATAACATAAGTGAGGTTAAGAAGCCTGTCATCGTGCTGGCTCACACTAGTGTCAAGTTTTACGGTTACGACCCAAGCGACTTTGAAAGCAGGTACGGGAAGATCTTTATTTCAGGTGATGAGTGGTTGAGGAGACTCCCAGATAAAGTGGTTTACGTTGCTTTAGGACATATACACTATCCCCTACCGCTGTCTCATGAGTTTAGGTTGAGAGCAGCGTACGCGGGTGCGCCCGTAGGCAGAGATAGAAACGACTTACGTGAAACCCACGAACTTAAGAGTAGGGGCTTGAAAAGGAGGTTTTTAGTTGTTGAACCGAGTGAGGAAATACCTAAAGTAAAGAGTTTGTGGAGTGATTTCGGTGTTGAGGTAGTATACGAGAGAATATCTTTCACTGACGTGAGTGAAGTTCTGAATCATATTAAGAAGTTGTCTAGGGATATGCAGGGCGATTTCAAAGCTTTATTAGTTGACTTAACTAATGTCGAGTCAGGTAAGCTCGGAAGGCTCTTATATGAAGCAGATATTTTGAGAAATGATTTGAAAAGCATGAACGTGTCTCTCATGCTCAACACAGAACTCAAGACTAGGGGAGGACCCGTAGAGATAGATGTAAGACCTGGTGAAGACTACATAGAAGCTATAGAGAGGTCTGTAGCAGAAGACTTAGCCAGGAAATCAGGTTTTACAGTAACTTCAGAAAAAATACTAGAGATCATTAATATCCTAGGTAGGAAAAAACCTGAAGGTATTAGTGAAGACGAATTTTATGAAGAGTTATTTAAGGAGTTAATGAAGGTGATGGAGGAGGTGTTCAGTGAGTCAAGAGAGGCTAGCTGACATACTTAGTGAGATAATCAATGACCTTAAACACGACTACTTAAGTTCTAGAAGTGATGAGTTAGTGAAGTTGAGAGATCAAGTACTTAAGTCATACTATGAAGTAGAGAACATGAGTAACTCAGGCGAGTACTTCACCGTAGGCTTCGTTGATGCTGGCTTCTACCCCTACAAAACAGACATTTCCTTTATAATCCCCATAAAGATTAGCGCTTTACTAAGAAACTCTGACGGGAGATTACTGACAGTTAATGAGGTCTTGAATAAGTCTTCGGTAGATAATATGGTCTTATATTCTAGTAGAAAACCTTCTGGTGATAAATACGAGTTCAGGATTAAGGTGAGGTCCGCGAACAGCGACTCGCTACTATTTGAGAGGCGTGGCGACGACCTCATCGCCTCACAAGAGATAAACAGGTTTGTCAGAGAGTTTGTGAGACCTTCACTTAAGAAAGAACCCGCTTTCTTTACTAAATTCACTAAATATATTGAAGGATTAATAGAGTTAGCTTACGCGGTTAAACTCCTACATAGTGTTAAGGAAGCGGGACTCAAGCCTAGGTATGTAGTTCTAGACGGCACTCTAATAAAGTGGTTTGCTGTTGAGAGAGCTAGTAGTGGTCGTGTAGACGGCTTAAACATTGTTTCTGCTCTTACAGGTCTTGAGGTAGAGACGATCAAGAATCTCTTATGGAGTATTGTAGGTCTCTCTAAAACAACTAAGTTCACTAACATAGCCCGTAGCTACAGACTTTTTCAGAGCTCAGTGAGTGTGTCTAGCGGGCTCTATACAACCCCCAGCATTAGTAGGGGTGAGGTCGTGTGTAGGGTCCTCACAGAACAACTATTAATACCTGAAAGAAGGAAACTAGTTAAAGAAATTGTCAGGATAGTGAATAGAGTTGTTTATGACAAGAACGGCGTGTATGTTGCTAGGTTCCCTCTAACACCAGATTCTAAGAATATATTTGTTTTAGACTTGCACGTGCCGGAACCTATTCTCTCAGTAAGTGATGCTGTGAGGTTTGACGTCCATGTAGCTACCTACGTTAAGAAGGTCTTAAACGAGGTAGTCAACGAGCTTTTTAGGCTTAGGTCTAAGCTCGTTGGAGAGCCTCCTTACGGGTACATGGAGGTTGACAGAATAGTTAGGTTTAGCAAAGAAGAAAGTAAAGTGTTTGAGGACACCTTAATAGGACTAGTACGTAGTTCTCTAGAAAATGAGTTAGCAGACGTCTTAGTTCAGGTTTTTTCCCCTACAACTCGCATGAGGTATGGGTACAGGTGATTAGAGTGGTTGAGCGCATAGGTCTCACTTACGCTTGGCGTGATGGGACGACATACGTGATTATATCTGACAAGAACTACAGACCGGGTATAGGAGATATACTATACGTTAAGGTCGAGTCTGGCTACGTACTACTTCAGGTGAGCGGGTTCGAGGGAGAGATACCTGTAGCCGCAACTTCCTTCCTCGCTAGGGAGGGGTCTTCTCAATACTCTTACGGCGTCGAGAAGACATTATTAGCTAAGGCAACACCTATTTTCGAGATAAGAGAGGTGAGGTCTGGCACTGAGGTCAAGAAAGTCGTTACGAGACCTAGTCAGCCTCCCCCTCTCGACACTCCCGTTTTCCTCCTTAGGGGAGGTGATGAGGAGTCAGAACTCATTATGAGTTTGTTAAGTAGCAGAATACCTAAGAGCGAGGATGATGCAGTCCCTATCGCGTGGCTCAGAGCCGGGATAGCCTCAGTTAAGGAGCTCATGCCGGAGAAGTATTTTAGGAGTGCGTGCTTGAGGTTAAATCTTCATGACATGATATCTAAGCACGTCCTCATATCTGGTCAAACAGGCTCTGGCAAGACTACGAGCGTTATGGGCATAATAACTCAGTGGGGTAGGTCCGGCAACAGCCCTATCTCCTGGATTATAGCTGATAGACACGGAGAGTACTCTAGTTCGGGCGGGTTCGTAGATGTTTTAAGTAAGGCACTAGAATTAAACAAGAGATTAAGGAGCTCGTACTCGGGCGTCTACGTTTACACGCTTAAGACCAACGTTGAGAGAGTTACTAGCTTGCGGGAAGGACCCCTAACAACGCGCTTTGAGGGAGGTTTCGACGCCGCGAGCGTGAACGTTTATGACGTCATTAACGCTGCAGGGTTATTCGAGAGAGACGTTAGTGAGTTGCTGGAGGTCACCTCAATACTCGCTACCTTAATCAGGAACGCGTCCGAAGCTCAGGCATCTCAACGTGTTGAGTCTATTAGTCTCAAGAAAACCCCTCAGACTGAGGAATACAGGATTGATAAGTCGTGCGTCAGAGTCTTTATTGACGAGAACGACGAACCTACAGGGAATCTCTTAGCTCTAATACCACTCGTGACTAGCAATGTGGTTAGGTATGAGGGTGTGGGGGAACGCGAGAAGAAAGGAATTTACAAGATATTCGTTAATGCTGGAATCTACGTTAATAGGTTGAGAGATTTTAGGAGAATGATTTTGTCAGTTTTTGGGTGGCGTGAGAGACTAGAGAGCTTACCGACTGACGGTAAGAAAGTTAGTGTTAGTGTTATTGACGACAAGAACTCGGTATTTAAGGTCTCGCCAATACTTAAAGACCCGCAATCAGTGATTACGTTGCTTAAAGCCTTAACTAGTTCTGCTGAGGAGACGCCTGGAGATAAGGTTCCCCGCTATCCCTGGTCAAGTGCTAGAGGCGGCAGATTCTCTGACTTGACTCCTAGCTCGTTAGATCTTGGTGGTTTAGTAAGTAAGCTTGATGAGGGAGCTGTAGTAGTTCTCGACGTTTCTAAGTTGCCTTTATCTCTCGGTGACATGGTCGTTATTAGTGTTTTGAGGAGGCTTTTTGAGGAGAGAATGCTTGCGGGGGTTGAGGAAGCTAGGAAGAAGCCAGTTGTGGCTGTCGTTTCTGAGGAGGCGCCCCTATACCTCAGTCCCGAGAGAGTGTCAAGCCCCTACAATATATTCGCTAGATTAGCTAGAGAGGGGAGGAAATTCGGTATAGGCTTAATAGCTTTATCCCAGATAGCAACCATGATTGAGAAGCAGATACTAGCAAACTTCAATACATTAATAGCTTTAAGGACTAAACACAGAACCGACATAGACTACTTGAGCAACATAGGTGTTCCAGCAGAAGCACTGCCAAGCCTTAGTGATAGGGAGGGGTACCTCTACACGCCCGACTTAAGCGTTAGTGAGCCTATACCCGTCTACGTCCCAGCCTACTTTGACTACCGTAGTGAGATAGAAGAAGAATTTAGCAAGATGATTAGGTTAGAGAAAGACTTGATAAACAGTAATATGATGAAGGCCCTCCTTGGTGAGGTGCGCGGGAATGAGGGTCCTGGGAGTTAGGTTAAAGAATATTAGGAGTTACGTAGATGAGGTAATTGTCTTCCCGCCGTCCGGGACTACAGTCATTTACGGAGATAACGGAACTGGAAAGACTTCTATACTACTCGGTATTAACTACGCCTTATTTGGCTTGCCTAGAGGACAGAAAAGTAGTGATCCTTTCGCAGGTTTTGTTAGTCCTTACAGAGACGACTTACTGAGGGTTGGCGCATCTTCAGCGATGGTTAGAATACTGGTGAGGCATAAAGGAAAACTAATACTGATTGAGAGGAGGCTTAACGGTGATAGGGGAGGTAAGATAACGATATTTAGTAGTGCTGGTGGCACGCTCAAGATAGAATCGAGTAACAGTTACTCTTCAGAAGACCTCACTATAAGGATACTCGAGATATTCGGCTTAAGAGAAGATCCTAGGAAAAGCAGGAGCACATATGTATTCAGCAACGTAATGTACGTTCCTCAGTTTAATATACATCAGATACTAGTCCTTGACGATAAACAGAGGAGAGAATTAGTTGATAGGGTTTTAGGACTAGATAAGTACATGGCAGCATTAAACAATATTGAGAAGATAGCTAAAGGCAAGGGCTCGGTGATCGGTAGCGAACTCGACACTATCAATAAGATAATAGAGGAACGCAGAAGAGACCTTAAGAAGATAAGCGTAGATGAGGTGAAGGCTAAACTAAGTGAGTTGAGGGATTGGCGTGAAGAGTTGAGTAAGAGACTAAACGAGTTACGTGCTCGTCGTGAGTCTCTAGAGGCGGAGAAAGAAAGGCTTACTAATGTAATGAGTGAGTTAAGTCTTAAGATAGGTGAGTTAAGGAACAAGATTAAGGTCATTAACGAAAAAGAAAGAGATTTAGTGAGTAAGAAGGGGAGGCTTTATAAGATTCTTTCGGAGGCAGGCTTGAACAGTGTAGAGAGTGTTGATGAGCTTATTAAGGAGCTTCAAGCACGTGTACAGAGTTTAGAAAGTGAAGAGTCTCGCGTGAGTAAAGACATTGAGCAACTAGATAGGAAATTAGAGAACATTGAGAGTGATTTAAAGAACGTTCTAGCGTGCATATCTAGGCTGGAAGCTGAGATAGAGAACGTCAAGAACAGAGTTAGGGAGATTTGGGGTGAGGTCTTGGAGATGGGAGGTATTGTGGCTCAGGGTATGTGCCCTTTATGTAAGCAATCAATAACGCGTGAATACGGTGAGGAGTTAATGAGGGGAAAGCGTGCAGAAATGCGTGAGATTGCTATGAGGGTAGTGCCTCTAGTTAGGGAACTCTGGTCTAAGAAGCTTCTTCTACTCGAGCGCTCTAAAGAGAAAGAAGAGGTAAGGAAGAAGAAAGACGAGTTAAGTAACTGGCGAGAGAAAATTTCGAGAGAGCTTAGAGAGGTGGAAGCTAGTATTCCTAAACTGAAGCAAGTTGCTGAACTTCATGAAGAGGTCTCTAGGTTAGAGCAGGAGACTCTAGAAAAAAGTAAGGTGTTAGAGGAACTCAGCAGTGCTGATAGTGAGTTCAAGAAGTATAAAGAGATTGCAGACAATTTGAATACCGAATTAAATAATATCAGAGAAGCGGAGAAGAGCTATAGTAAGGAATTAGGAGAAGTTACTGAGAAGATAAATAACCTAGAGAGGGAGCTAGAGAAGTATGTCGAGTTAAGTAATGAGTTGAGAGAGCTTGAGTCGAGAGCATCTGTCCTTACTAAGGTTAGAGGTTACTTAATTGACAATATTTATAAAGGTGTTGAGGCTATAGAGAATGTTGTTCGTAGTTTAGCGCACGAGAGATTCAGGGAGTATTTCCAGGAGTACTTCGTTAAGCTTCTTGAAGACCAGGAGTTAGTCGAGGCTTCAGTAAGTGATTTTAGGCCCGCGTTGAGAGTTAGAGCTGGTGTTGCCGGAGAACGCGAGATTTCTCAGCCTAGCGGTGCTCAGTTAATTGCTTTAGGTCTTGCTTACAGGCTAGCTCTGAATAGAGTGGTGAGAGACTTAAATAAAGAATTGAGAGACTCTGTCTTGATAATGGACGAGCCGACACTCGGATTCAGTCCTGAGAGAGTTGAGAAGCTGAGGGAGTTGATAGAGTCTATAGGTAGTGACTTAGGTGAAGCGCAAGTAATATTAGTGACTCATGACGAGAAACTGCTTGAAGCAGGTGATTGCAGAATAAGACTCTCTATAGATCGATTAAGGAATGAGACATTAGTTGATTATGAGGAGTGTTTCATGAAAGGAGAGAGTATAGATTTCCAGAACTACAAAAGTTTTGTTTCCAGTATGCTTTCAAAGTAATTCGCAATTGACGAGTTACCTTAAAGCTTATATTACTAATGGCATAATATAGCGATTAGAGAAGAATACGTGATCGCTTGTTAGTTGGTGATATCGCGTGTCACTAACAGGTCTTTACGTAGGAAGGGCTGACAGTCTGAGGATTCTGTTTAGTGAGTTGAGGAGGTTAGGGTACGTAGTTATCGGGTATAAGGTAGTTGACGGGGTGTTGAGACTCGGTGAACTAAATTCTTTTGAGGAGCTCGCTCATGATGTTGAAGATATCCAGAGTCCTGGTAAGTACTCGCTAGTTAGTGGTGATTTTTATAGACACGGACCAGACTCGCCTAAGAGATTTCTTTACCCACCTACTCTAACTCTCTTTAAGGTTTCTAGTGAGTGGGTTGTGAGTGTCCCGGCGTATGAGGAGCGTAACATCGCGTTTTTCGGTTTAAAACCTTGTGATTTAGCGTCTATTAAAGTGCTTGACAAGATTCTCCTAGGTGTTGACGAGTATTACACAAGTCTTAGAAAGAACTTGGTTCTCGTTGTTGAGAATTGCGTTAGTCCTGGCGGCACGTGCTTCTGCGGTACCATGAATACAGGCCCTAGAGCTAGGGACTCTTTTGACTTAGCGTATACTAGACTGAATGATAAGTTGGTGGTGGAGGCTGGCAGCGAGCTTGGCTTGAAACTCCTTAACTTACTTGAGGTAGAGCCTATTGACGACGTCACGTACGAGAGATTTGAGGTAATGATGCGTAACGCTAGCGAGAAGGCTAGGGCTGGGTTTGAGTTAAACGGGTTGCCTGAAGAGCTCGAGTTGCGTATAGAGTCTAAGACTTACGAGGAAATCGTCGAGAAGTGTCTTGGTTGCGCAAACTGCAACATGGTTTGTCCGACATGTTTTTGTTTTGATGTGTTTGATGTCCCGTTAATTGATGGGTCTGCCGAGAGAGTCAGAGTGTGGGACGGTTGCTTGAACTTCACTTACGGTCAGGTAGCTGGAGGACACTTCAGACCTGATTTGTGGGCTAGATACAGACATTTTGTTCTCCATAAACTTGCTTACTGGATAAAGCAGTTCGGCATGTACGGGTGTGTAGGGTGTGGGAGGTGTATTACTTGGTGTCCTACCGGCATAGACTTGAGGGAGACCGTAAAGAAGGTTCTGAGAGGTGGTAAGGGTGGGTAAATACACGGCGGCTTTAGTCCCTCTTAAAGCTTCGATAGCTCGCGTTAGGGTCGAGACCTCGAATGTTAGGACATACTACGTGAAGTTACCTGACGGTCTTGAGCTACCCAAGCCAGGACAGTTTAACATGCTCTACGTGCACGGGGTTGGTGAGGTACCGATATCTGTTAGCGACTTAGACGAAGAGTCAAGAGTTGTCGCACATACTGTCAGGTTTGTTGGTTCTGTTACTAAGACTTTCGAGTTGCTCAAAGAGGGCGATTTAATTGGTTTCAGAGGCCCCTACGGTATTGGGTGGCCCATGGATGCTGCGTACGGCAAGAATATAGTTTTGGTTGCTGGCGGGATTGGCTTGCCTCCCTTAAGGCCTGTGATAAGAGAGGTAGCTAGGAATAGGAGCGCGTTCGGAAAGCTAATCATTCTTTACGGTGCTAGAACTCCTGAAGACCTCATGTTCAGCTACGAGTACGGTGACTATGAGTCAATCCCTAACACGGAGTTCTATGTGACTGTTGATAAGCCTAGTGAGGGTTGGAGAGGTAACGTTGGTGTCGTGACAAACCTGATAAAGCATGTTGACGTGGACCCTAGCGAGTCGTACGCTTTCATCTGCGGTCCTGAGATAATGATGAAGTTCGCTGTTCGAGAACTACTTAAGAGGGGATTCAAAACTAACAAGATTTACTTATCTCTTGAGAGGAGAATGAAGTGTGGTGTTGGTTTGTGTGGCCACTGCCAGATGGGTCCTTACTTCGTTTGTAAGCATGGTCCCGTATTTCCTCTCTGGTTCATAAGTAGGTATTTCTGGGTTGATCAAATATGAGGAAACTTAAGGTAGCAGTATATAAGTTCTCTAGCTGTGACGGGTGTCAACTGCAGTTACTTAATATGGAGGAAGAATTGCTGCAATTAAGTTCTTTCGTAGAGTTTGCTCTGTTCTATGAGGCTAGAAGGTCTGTTAGTTCAGGTCCTTATGATGTGGCTTTTGTGGAAGGCTCTATCTCGACACCGCATGAGGTTGAGGTTATTAAGAAGGTTAGGGAAGAGTCTAAGGTCTTGGTAGCTATAGGTGCTTGCGCTACTTCCGGCGGGATACAAGCTCTCCGTAATTGGGCTAACGCTGAAGAGTATAAGCAGTATGTTTACCCAAGGCCTGAATGGGTGGAAGTACTCAAGTATGCGGAACCACCCTCGAAGTATGTTAAGGTTGACTACGAAATACGTGGTTGTCCAGTCAGTAAAGAGCAACTACTCTCCTTCATTCTGCAGTTGTCTAAGGGCAAGACACCTACACTACCTGTTGACTCCGTATGCGTTGAGTGTAAGAGGAAAGGTAATGTCTGTGTTCTGGTCGCGAAGGGGGTTCCGTGTTTAGGACCAGTCACTATGGGGGGTTGTGGCGCTCTGTGCCCCTCGTATGGCAGGGGTTGTTATGGGTGTTACGGTCCTATGGTAGATCCTAAACCGGAGGTCTTAAACACCCGCTTTAAGGAGTTAAATATCAAGCCTAAAGAAATACAGCTTCTTTTCAAGCAATTCACTAATTGGTCTAGGGAGTTTAGGAAGGTGATTGAAGAGTATGAGTAGGGTCATTAAGGTAGACTACTTAGCTAGGGTTGAGGGGGAAGGTAGCTTATTCATTGAGTTAGAGGATGGTAGGGTATCTGGGGTTGAGGTAGGTATCTTTGAACCTCCGAGATTCTTTGAAGCGTTCTTGAGGGGCAGGAAGTATTATGAGGTCCCCGACATAACTGCCAGAATATGCGGTATATGCCCTATAGCTTACATAATGAGTTCTAGCAGAGCACTAGAGAAGATATTGGGTATTGAGGTGCCTGAAGAGATAGAGAAGCTTAGGAGGATAGTATATCTTGGTGAGTGGATTGAGAGCCACGTGCTCCACGTTCTCATGCTGCACGCGCCAGACTTCTTGAGGTATGAGTCTGTTTTTAGTATGGCTAGAGACCACCCGGAAATAATTAAGAAGGGCATGAGATTGAAGAGTTGGGGCAATCAAGTAATCAGGGTTGTGGGCGGTCGCTCCGTACATCCAGTTTCTTGTAGGGTCGGCGGTTTTTACAGGGTTATTAAGAAGGAGGAGTTACTTCCGTTGCTGAAGGAGTTTAGCTATGTAAGAGAGTGTGCAAGGCGGTTGCTAGAGTGGGTGCTTGAGTTACCCATGCCCGACTTAAAGAGAGATGTAGAGTTCGTGTCGCTTAGGGGTGAGGGCGAGTATCCGGTACTTAAGGGCAGGGTAGTATCTAGTAAGGGTCTCAACATCTCTGAAGACGAGTTCGAGGATAGCCTCGTAGTAGAGCAGACGAAGTACTCGACATCACTTAGGTATAGACTTAAGGAGAGAGGTTGCTACGTCGTAGGACCTATCGCGAGATACAACAACAATTATGACTTCTTAGACCCTGAGGTTCGGAGCGTTATAGAGTCTCACGGATACGGAGCACCCCTACTAAACAGCTTTCAGTCAATAATAGCTAGAGCAGCCGAAGTATATCACGCGGTCTTAGAGCTAGAAGAACTCATCAGCAATTATAGAGAGCCTCAACAGCCCTACGTAGAGGGGGTAGTTAGGAAGGGTGTAGGTGCCGCAATAACGGAAGCCCCTAGAGGCATGCTCTACCACAAGTACGAAATAAACGAGAGAGGATATGTAGTTAGTGCCAACATAATACCTCCGACATCACAAAACCTAGCAAGCATAGAGCAAGACCTCTTAACATTAGGTGATAAACTAGCGACACTAAACTTGACAGACGCGCAGTGGATAGCGGAACAGACAATAAGAAATTATGATCCATGCATATCGTGCGCAACACACTTCCTCAAAATAAAATACATAAACAAACACGACCACACTTAAGTCATAAAGAATAATTTACAGCTGGGCGTGTTTCAAGGCGCATCAGGCAACAGAGAAGGCTCTTAAAGCACTGTTATGGGGGTTAGGAAATCCGCGTGTAAGTCACTCACTACCAGCTCTTCTTTCAGAGTTAGGCGATGTATTGGGTGAGGTACCTGAAGACGTCAGGGAGTCCTGCATAAGACTGAATAAGTGCTACATACCGACTAGGTACCCAGATGTTTGGAGTGAGGGCATTCCTGAGGAGCAGTACTCAGAGAAAGAGTCAAGAGTCTTTAGAAGCTATTACTATGGCTGAGGAGGTAGTGAAGTGGGTGGAAAATGCTTGGAAGTTATTAAGGAGAGAATAAGGAAGCGTGACTTATACATTAAGAAGGCTCAGGTATTCGCTGAGTGCACGATACGTAAGCTGAGTAATTCAGCAGTACTAATTTACGGCAGTGTGTCGAGAGGAGACTTCAATGAATGGAGTGACATAGATGTTCTCATAATAACGCGAGAGGAAATCTCAAAAACCGACTGAGAGGCTTGACATGATACATGATTGTATGAAAGAAAACCCACTAATAGAGCCAGTAATCATAACGCTTGATGAGTTTCGTAAACTCCTCGCCAGGAAGAACCCACTAGTGATTGAGGCACTGAAAAAGGGATAATCCTGATAGATAGGCTAGGTCTAAAAGACCTGACCTAGCCCCCCAGACTACTAGCGTCATGACGCGTGCATCGAGAAAGCAACCCAACAGCGAGTGATGATTCCGGTTTAAGGCTACATACCTCCGTCTCCTACACCAGGTTTTGTAAGTTTTCTGGGTGGGTTATGCCTCTGCTCCGCGATTCACGGCAGCAACCAGCCACCCCATTCAATTTACGGGCTTCAGTAACTTCTTCAAGTCCTAACTTCCCCTCTTCTAATTCTATGAATCTAGCGAGATCCGGCTAAACGATAGTAACGCACCCCCTTCATGAAGGGGGTTGAGGATAGTGACTATCCCTACAGAGGCGTGTATGACCCGCTAGTTAAGCACACGTATCACGGGATTACAGGACTACATGCTTACTGAAAACCTAGTTAGTGGTGGGCCCGCGGGGACTCGAACCCCGGACCTCCGCCGCGTGAGGGCGGCGTCCTAACCAGGCTAGACGACGGGCCCAACCAACAAAAACATAAAACAAAACCTAATAAATCTTTGATTAGACATTGATGAGTGGTATGTGCCACTTTAGGGCACTAATACACCTCTCTTGTTCAAATCCCCCTAAAATTGTATCTAGCTAAAATTTGTTCTGGCTTTAGGGAACTGGTCTTTTATCATTATCGTGTTGAGCATGCTGGTAGACTCTCATTCATGCGTGATTCTGTATGCGTAGCTTGCACAACTCCCACTATAGTATATGTTCACATTGAAGCTCACGTAAGATTTTCCGGGTATGTCTCCCAAGTAAATAACCTGGCTCCCTATTAACGTGTTTTCCTCGTTGTAGAGCCACACATACATCTGAACATTTTTAGCCACCTGAATTCCCGAGTTAAAGATTGATCCCCTCACACTCATATAGTGTTGACCCACTGGCGGCTCGTGCCGAACCCACTCGAAACCTACCTCATGTAGTTGCGGGGCCTCGAGTTCAGCTACAGTCTTATTTAGATACTTAACCTCGTTTGTGAGTCTAGTAACCTGGTCGTTAAGCGAATTAATTAACATCTCATAATTAGTTATGTTTAGCTGGAGCTGTAGATTTTGATTAGTTAGTGCTTGAATTTGCGAGTCTCTCTCCTTTAGTACTACCGAGTAGTGAGCTAAAACTATTACCAAGCTTACCAGCAAGATGAGACAGAACACTCCAAGCACTATTGAGAATAGATTCCTACTCCTCAAGAGGGTTTTCTCAGATTCCTGCATAAACGACACCAAATGAGAACTTCACATCAATTAACTTAAAAGACCTAAGTTACTTAGCTTGAGGAGATTAAGTTAGAAGAGAACAACTTAACTTATAATCCCTCTTTTAAGGGTTTCTTGGTTAACTAGATGCGTGTGAAGCTTGGTGCTTTGATAATTGCATTAGCAGCTATCTTATGGGGCACAACAGGAGTATCAGTCGCTCTCTCAAGGAGTTACGGACTCACATACCTTCAGGTAGCGTACTCGATGTTGCTGGCTAGCACATGCTTCCTAGCCCTATTCTTGAGAGACGGGTTAAGACGTCTAAACCCTTACTTGTTCCTCTACGGCTCTCTAGTCATAGCTTCTTTCAGGATACTTTATGTCGTCTCAATATCTGTTAACGGAGTTGGGCTGACTTCAGCACTCATATACATAGCACCACTAATAGTTGTCTTGGTCGAATCCTTGACTCGCGGGAAACTCCCGCGACTCACAGACTTAACTCTCTCTTTATTAGTCTTTGCAGGTGCTTACATAGCTACCAATCCCGAACTCGCGATCACGTCGCTGAAAGGCTTTCTGGTAGGGCTAGCACTAGCGCTAACATACTCTGCTACGTTAATCATGCCTAGAAAATTCTATGCGAGAGGACTAAGTAGAAATGAGATAATAGTCCAGTCAACACTCTCAGCAACAGCAACGCTAACGATCATATTGTGCTTATCTGAAGGGATCGCCCTAAGCATAGACTCACTACCTTACGTCATGTATGGCGGCGTAGTGTGTATGGGTCTCGCAGTAATCCTGTTTTATGAAGGAATGAAAACAACTAACCCAACACACGCAGGACTAATAACAACCCTAGAACCAGTAGTGTCACTAATTCTCTCAAGAATAATACTAGGTGAATACCTGAACTTAATTCAGTACTTAGGTATATCAATGATAATAGTAGTAGCAATAACAACACTAACTATTCAAAGAGAAAATCATTAAACTAGAAAGCTTAATAGAGCCTAACAAAAACTAAATACAGTATATCGTTTCTAGTTTTCTACAGCTAAGAGAGCTACGAACTCTCTTTAAGTTCATGAAGTCTTCGGTCTATCTCCTTCAGCACTACGTCACTTAAGTATTTCTTCAGTTCTTCTAAGTACCTAATCTCATCTTCTTTACTTAGCCATGGCGACACATGAATACACGGATACCAATGCTTGAGTACCTTCCAGGGGTGCAGATAACGGTGTGGTCCGTGACACGGGTTTAGTCCCCACCACATTTTTGTCACCGATTTTGGAATTAGTTTCAAAATTAATAAACTTTACGCTTCAGTACTCCTGCCGGCACCTTCTCTAGATTTTGAAACTAATTTTAGTGGCTTGCCCTCAACGAGGGCTGTGGCTATCTTTACTCTGCAAGACTCAAGTATACGCCAGAAAGTCGCTTTCGAAACGCCCATTCTCGCAGAAGCCTCGTCCACGGAAAGCTCATCTAAGTGAACAAGCTTAAGAGCTTCAACCTCGTAGTCATAAACCTCTACGAACTCAGCAGGTTGTAAGCCCTTAACGACCTTCACCGGCAAGTAGAAAACCTCTTCTAAATTAAGTCTACTCTCAACCCTCACAGGAGGTCTACCCCTACAGCGCCAAGGACCTCGCATACATCTAGGCAAGCACTACCCACCCCCAATATGATTTAGCAACACAAAATAAACCTCCGAAGCCATAGTTGCTCACGACCCCGAAAACACTCAAAACACCTTAAAATCAGCAATTCAGCTAACTGCATACCTCACAAACCTAAGAGCAAGTACGTTAGCATGATACAAGCTTACAGAACCTAGCAGAAAGAACACAAAACTCCAGACTAGGTTCCCCAACTCACATCACTACTAAAGTAACCAATATCTAGAGAGTCACCTAATTATAGTTTTTGGATGTGAATGACTTTCTTGCTGTTGTTACTATTTCACATATTTGTTATAAAAATTACTTTAGTTCTTACCTAGCGAAACATGGCATGTGATAATTTAAATTTATAAACTCGGCACTATAGATTAGCATGTCTTTAACGAGGTGATGTCCCTGAGTTCTGGGAAAGTAGATAAAGAGTACGTTTTCACGTCGGTGCCTCTGGCTGCCAGGCTATCATTAGTTGCGACAGTCATGCTCTGGGCTAGCCTCACACTAGACCCGTCAGCTCCTTACTTAGCTTCTTGGTGGGGTGCTTCATTCTCCTTCACCACCTTCATAGTCGGTGTTTTACTAGCAAATTTTGTTCTAGGCATTTTCTCATCGCTTTCTGGCTACATGGCGTCAAGAGAGGGTCTGACATACGCGTTAACTGCTGAAAGAGTCTATGGCTCGGCAGGAGTAATAGTGCCTTCTCTCTGGGCCGGTATCGTAAGTGTTGGATGGCTAGCATTCTCTATCGGTGTTGTTGCTGAGGGGCTGATCTACATATCAGGATTGCCTGACCTCACATACTATGTCCTTGCAGTTCTCATGACCCTCTTATTCTCTATTACGGCATACCTGGGCGTGAAACACATGGTTAAGCTTGCCTACGTTGGTGTTCCCCTCCTAGTAGTATTGATAGTTTCTGGAGTCATACTGAGCACTACCAAGTGGGGCGCGCCAAATATGGGAGTATTTGACTTGACAACCCTGCCTACAGTCTTCGGGCTAGTTCTAGGAACGTTCGTCAACGGCTCCATAGTCCTCTCCTTCGACTATCAGAGGTTCTGCAAGAGACCTCTAGACTCAATATTTACCGCATTCATAAACTTTCTCGGATTCTGGAGTTTCATAATACTGCTCTCAGGAATCCCGGCCGCTGTCACAGGCATGGATTTGTATAGTGCGTACGGAAAACTTGGTCTCTCCTTACTTGCCGTAGTAACACTCTTCCTTCTCGCGTGGACTTCAGCCGATAACCAGCTCTACTCAGCTTCGCTCTCCTGGTCTCTAAGCGTCAAATCCCTTGGCAGAACTACTGATAGAGGGAAGGTTCTCCTAGTCGCGACAGCGCTCACATCGATCTTGGCAGTCATTAAGCTACACACGTTCGCTCTCCAGTGGCTTTCTCTGTTGACGTCTATCTCGTTGCCGGCCGGCATAGTGTTGTGGACCGAATACTACGTCAAGTCAAGGATGAAGCTAAGTGAAGGCTTTAAAGGTTGGAACGTGAGCGCCTTCATTTCATGGGCTCTAGGGAGTCTAGTGATTTACTACCTCTACGTCATGGAGGGTCTGTGGTACGGTCTACTCGTAGGCTTCCTGACAACCTTCTTAGTCTATGTAGTGTTACGCAGTCGTTAAAGCACGCGTTGCACGCTCGCTAGCATCATGCATTGCCTCGTGTAGCTGTCTCGGGTTTCGTGAAGGTTTGTAAGGGGTTGATGTAAGTTATTTTATTGTGGGTTGAGCTCGCTCACGATGTGGGTGTGTAGTGAAGACTCGAGTAGGTGGGCACCTAAAGCCAGTATGTGGGGGTTTCCCCACAGTAATGAACCCGAATTAGGCAGGGGCTACGAGTTGGGGTTACCCTGAAAGAGTGGAGACCAATGATAAGACCTCCAATGAAAGGAGGTCTGAGGTCAATGAAGCCAAGGGTCGATATCAATCAATATGAAACCCAAACCCCGTAAACACCCAACACCAACCAAGAATTTCCTGAGTTCAGCGATCTTTTTCAGTAAACTCATAAAACTAAAATTATTTGCTTTTTAGTTGAGCACCTTCTCTAGCGTAATAGGTGCGTCATCTTTTCAAACATCACGTACCCTCTACGTCAATTATGAAGTCCTTGAAGAGTCTCTCAAAAATCTCCTGATTTACTACTGGCCTACCATTCTCTTCAATCTTAGAGTTAGCTGGACTTAATTGCGGGTACCTACGCAAGTGTCTAGCTAGTCTCTCCTCTAAGGTGGTCGTGTGGGGATTCACGTAGAAGATACCTATAGGTATCTTCTCACCCCACTCCATACTCTTTACTAAGGCTTGAGTAAGCTTCGCGTCAGCATCACCTAAGCTCTTAACGACAGGATCCCAGCCAGAAACTTCCTCTAACTTATATACTGCTTTTCTGTAGAATTCCGCCGTATAGACGTTATTGAACGTGACGCACGGTTGCAACACGTCTACGAGTGCTGCGCCTCTGTGCTGTATAGCCGACTTTATTAAGTTCTTCAGATGAGCACCATCAAATGCATAACCTCTTGCTACGAATGTATAGCCTGAAGCTAGGGCCAACGCGATCGGGTTAATGGAATTCTGTACGTTTGGTTTAACCATACTCTTGGTCTTAACGTCTAGGGGGAGAGTTGGTGAAGCCTGCCCCTTCGTAAGTCCATATACTCCATTATCGTGTAAGATAACTACTAAATCAAGGTTTCTCCTACCTAAAGCCACGAAGTGACCTGCCCCGATACCTAGGAGGTCGCCGTCACCTCCGTGAACTACTACGGTTAATTCCGGATTCGCAAGCTTGATGCCTGTCGCGAACGGAATAGCTCTTCCGTGCAGGGTATGCACCCCGTTGACCTTAATAAAGTGGGGCGTCTTACCCGAACACCCGATTCCCGACACGACCACCGTTTTTGAAGGGTCTAACCCCAGCTCCTCAAAAGCCTTAATAACAGCTGTCAGAATACCGAAGTTTCCGCAACCAGGACACCAATCAATCCACAAGTCTGTCTTGTAACTCATGTCAGGCACCCCGCGAGAGTGTAACTCTAGACTCACCCTTAATTAACACCCTATCTAATCCTTCAACAAGCTCGTCAAGCGTAATTGGTCTGCCCGTATACTTTACTATCTCCTTACTTATCTTGAATCCCGTACACATCATAGCTAGAGAAGCTATGTTGACTCCATAGCTGTGCTCAACAGCTACTACCATCTCTGCGGGAACCTTACTAACTAGATACTTGAATTCATCAGAAGGGAAAGGCCACAGCAACTTAACGTTCGCGTAAGCCCCTTTAAGTCCTCGAGTCCTCAAGACGTCAATAGCATCTAACGCAACGCCCTTAACAGACCCCCACCCAACAATCAAGTAATCAGGCTTCTCATCACCGTAAATCACTATCTTTTTATTACTCGGCATAGAATCACTCACTAACCTTAACTTCTCGACACGCTTAGAATACATCGCGATTCTTTCCTCAGGGTCTTCCGATATATGCCCGAACTCGTCGTGCTCGTCTCCAGTATACCACATGATGGTTTCTGGAGAACCCAGAAACGCTCTCGGCGATACTAAGTACCTCAAATCAAACCTCTTGTATCCATTCCCCCCAGACGACAGAAGACCCCTATCTATTAAGACCTCACCTAACTTAGGCACCGACATCGTGACAGTCGTGTTCGCGAGGAACTTGTCTAGCAAATGTATTACAGGAACCTGAAACTTCTCGGCAATATTAAATGCTTCTATTACGTCATAAAAGACTTCTTCATGATCTCCTGACGCGATAACTACCCTAGCGAATTCCCCGTGCCCGGCGAAGACAGCACTAAGCAAGTCGCTCTGACTCCCGCGCGTCGGTTGACCAGTGCTTGGACCCCCTCTCTGATAGTAGGTTATGACTATAGGTACTTCATTCGCTCCCGCCCATGAAATACCCTCAATCATTAAGTCAAAACCAGGGCCGCTAGTAGATGTCGAGCTACGCACGCCAGCTAGTGACGCTCCTATAGCGGAAGTTATGGCTGCTATTTCGTCTTCAGTCTGGACGACCACGAGAGACCCGATCGACTCACCGTCTATCTCTATGTGCTCATACCTCTCCATGAGGAAACTCTCGTCAGATGCGGGTGTTATAGGGTAGTAACTCTGGTATCTCACGCCCGCTACTATCTTAGCTATAGCGACTACGTCATTGCCTGTAACGATCATGAGTCTTCCTAGGTTTAGAGACGGGTTCTCTAGCTTAAGAATAGACTCATAACCCCTCATAGACTCTCTAGTTAGTTTAAAGAGCATCAAGTTCTGCTCTACTAGGTATTCTCGTCCCCTAAACAAAGCTTCAAACCCGTACTTAACAAACTCTTCACTCAATCCTGTAAGGACTGCTATAGAAGACACTACCAACCCGCTCACGTACCTGGAGAGCTGGCGTGGGTCGATTTTATAGGCGTTTAAGAGACTCCTCAGCAAAGCTTCAAAGTCTAAACCTAGTGGTAAGACTCGCCTCTCCTTCTCCAAGTACTTAATTACTGAAGCTACGTCTTGGTGAACCCCCAACTCAGCTAGTTTTCTGGATATTCTATTCTTGGTCGCGTTCTCGATGCTCGGTACCTCATCGAGCCTCTTATTCAATTGTTTCTTGTCATAAATGATTACTCCCTTTTCAGCTAAGTCATCAAAATGCGTGAAGACTGTCTCAGCGTCCGCCCCCACTAATATCTTGACGGGATAACGGAGAGAAGAAGGGATTTTATTAGCTGATACCAGCATGTGTATGTAGCTGTGCCTCCCCGTTATGTTAGAGAAGTATTCTCGGTCAGCTATAACGCCATAGCCCCTTCTAGCGAATGCTCGAGACAAAACCATCATTGAAGTCTCTATACCGGAGCCTTGAGGACCCCCAATAAGTATCTCGATCTCGTCCAAAACCCACACCTTAATCCCCGCTCGGTGCTTCCTCAGCGACTACGTCGTCTACCAGCACTTCTTCAAAAACTGCGTGACCTTTCATTACATGCTCTTCTAGTTCTTCTACGCTAGTCAGAGTTTTTCTGCAGGACACGCAATAAACCCACTCTTTTCTAGTCAGGGACTCCCTGACTTCATCGAGCGTCTTAGCCCTGAAATACGGGCAACCCTCAACTCTTCTCCTGCCTTCCCCCACTTCATCTTTAGCTACACAGAGACCTATGTAAGGGTAGTAAAGGTGGGGTTTAAAGCGTGTGCATTGCGCGCACTCATCACTAGACTCAGTCACTTCATCTCCTCTATCTTGATAGCACCAACCGGACATACGTCGGCACCAGACTTAGCGCACTCATATAGCTCCTCAGGAATCTCACCAATTGACGTGCCTTCGTCTGTTTTTACGTTGTACTCATCTACTACTCGGTTCTTCCCGTTATCAGAGCCTAGGACAAATACCTCAGGACACGCAGCAGGTGCTGCCCCACACGCTATGCACGTTGTTCTATCAACTATAACACGAAACTTAACCAAATATATCACCATATTAATAATTACATGAGGAATTAATAAATATGAGGATTAAGGATTTTATAAGGAAAAATTAAACTCTTAGATTAGATGATCAGGTAACGTATCTCCAGACTCCTCTCCCTCTGTAATTGTATATTATAGTCTTGTACGTGGTTACGTACTCTACTGAGTAGCCTATTCCTTCTCTCCCAAGACCTGACTCTTTTAGTCCTCCGAATGGGTAATACCCTACTCCGTGTCTAGGCATGTCGTTGACGTATATGGCTCCGAACTCTAGGAATCTTATTAGCTTCCTGATCTTGTCGATGTTGTAGCTGAAGACTGCAGCGTCAAGACCGTATCTTCTAGAATTAGCTATCCTTATTGCTTCATCAAGTTCTTTAAAACTAGTAATCAGAGCTACTGGCGCGAATATTTCTTCTTTAAATAGTCGAAGCTCTTTCAGAGTGTCTTTGTCGTGGAATTCTACTAGAGTAGGCTCTACGTAAGTCAGTCCCAACCTCCTGCCACCATACACTACCTTACCGCCTCTCTCAACTGCTTCCTTAACAGCTTCAAGCATTTCTTCAACAGCTTTAGGCTCTATCAAGGGACCCATTACTGTCTTCTCATCTCTCGGGTCTCCTACAACGACCTTAGCTAAATTAGCCGCGACTCTCTTCTTTAACTCGCCGTAAACGCTTTCTTCAGCTAGTATCAGCTTCACGGCGTCGCATCTCTGCCCCGCGTAGCTGTAGATACCTAGAGCTATTCTCTCAGCAGCTAAGTCAATGTCAGCATCTTCTAGAACTATAGCTGGGTCTCCACCACCTAGCTCCATTATGAACTGCTTTATGCCCGCCTTTGACAAAACGCTCTTACCTGTCTTGCTACTGCCTGTGAAACTCACCACACTAATTCTCCAGTCAGACACGAGCTTGTCACTCTCCTGGCCCGGGATCGTGAGGACCGCGAACGCTTCCTTAGGAACGCCGGCCTCCTCAGCAAGCTTAGCAAACAGCAATACAGGCAGTGGGTCGAGTGACGAGGGCTTCACTAGTATCGCGTTGCCGGCTACGAAACTATACGCAAACTTATTCACGGTATCGAATAGAGGGTAGTTAAATGGCACGATAGCTAATACGACCCCGAAAGGCTCTCTCCTGACTATGGCTTCAGTCTCGGTAGTTGTCTGGTCCCAGTCTCCAGGCATGTAATCACCGTATATTTTCCTAGCGTCTAGGTCAGCTCTCCTAAGTCTATCAACAGACGCGTTAACTTCGCCTAGAGCCTGCGAGCGAGTCTTGCCAGCATTGATTATGAGAGTCTCCACAAGGTCTTCTTTATGTTGCTCTATCAAGCCTGCTAGCCTCTCCAGCAGGTCAAGTCTAGCCCAGCCAGGAATATCTCTAACTCTCCACCTACCGACCTCATAAACAATGTCAAGAGCCTTATCAACTACCTCCCACCGCAACTTAGGCACCCTCCCGATAACCGACATATCTATAGGACTCCTGACTTCTATGTAATCATCTGAGGTAACCCAACCAGCTACGAATGTCTTAAAGTGATAGACCCCATCTACCCTCACAACAATATCTGAGAATAGCTTATCCCTTAACTCATAGATACTCAAAGATCACACCAAGAAATTACGTATTCCTAACTTAATATTTACGATTGAAAGCCTCGCCCTTTAGGGTGGGGGTCAGACCAGGACTTCTAGAATCGATATGCAAGACTCACTATTGTATGAGAGACACTGTTTTAACCTCAGACTCAAGAGACTTGATAGAAACGCCTCACTTGAATTCTTGAGGACAGGGTTCAGAGAGTTAGGAATGCGTGTTGAAGATAAGTGCTAGAGATCGTTGTAGAAGAGGTTGGCGGGATATTCGTGTGATGAAAGAACTAACCGTAATAGTGTTCAAGGAATTCTAAAACACTATTAAAGGGAGGCAGGAAGTATGCCTTAGTTCTTAAAGGTATAGCCGAAGGGATCACTACCTGAGGTAGCTTGAAGAGATACATTAAAGAAAAAGAAGAGACTACAATATCACCTGGCATACGTGTCTTAACTCATCAGTAGTGGCATGTTATTAACACTGTTATATTGGCGACTCCCAACAAATCTTGATTTCCTACATAGACTCTTACTAGACCTGATAAGGCAGGAATCCTTACTTCAATACCTTCTGCACCTATATCCTCTCAATAGAACTGACAGCGTATTCTAGTGCTGTCGCTATCTATGTGCGCCCCAACACAAGTCTTGTTTGTTGTCGAGTTATGAACTTAAATTATGACATATCCCTGCATAACTCACATAAATTCCCATAATTTCACAGAACCTGGTGGTTAAGTATTGTCTCGTAACTAGCTATGGTTCTTGATTTTTCAAGATGCATTATAACCCTAGCTCACTTATCTCTGACTGCAACCAAGAAATCCACCCTAGTTGAGTTGATACCGCCACGTTTAAGTAAATCACTTGATTAGTGAGATCAACTACTTGCGCACGTAACTCATTAATCTACTTCTAATCTACTTCTTTATGAGTTATCTCACTACTCAGAACAGATATCGTCTCATTTAAATATCTACGTTGTACTTCCACGCACTGACTTCAAATCTTAAGTTAAATACCAGACTGCTTAATTATTAGAACATGATACGCGATTAGACCAACTGAAACTCCGGCGAGAACCACGCACGTTAATACTAAAGCGACTACAAAAACTTCTTCTAGCGACCCCCTATTGATGATCTCCCATCACCAGATAGTTACACTTATGTTACGTCTTGAGTATTATTATACTAAAACTTATTAAGATTATATAAGAAAGACTCTACCGTCAACGCTCTTACGAATGATTCAGGTCGTCCTAACACATACTCATTGTCAACTCCAGTCCTCCACCCTTTAATCTTGCGTGAATTGCTTTTACTTTAATAGCGTGTTTTAGGTCTTGACATGATTGAATACGCCTTGACCACTATCATTTAGTGTCTACGGTCCTAGACTTGCTTAAATTGCTACGCAAAACTTTTAATTATGTCTTCGAAATATATTAATGTGGTGCGTCATGGATCAAGTTGCCCAGGCGGTATTAGCTCTCGTAGTGGCTCTTACAGCACTTCTCTTGATCACTATAAAAACAAGGCTTGGCGCATTCATAGGTTTAATAGTTGCTTCTCTCTTAGTAGGATTAATTATGGGCATGCCTCTCGATAAGATAGCAAGCACTGTAGCCACAGGCTTCGGAACCACAATGACCGCTATAGGCATAGTAATAGTCCTTGGAGGTATACTGAGTAAGTTACTTGAAGTTACTGGTGGTGCGAGAGCTATAGCTTATGCGTTCTTACGAGCTTTCGGGCGGGGACGCGCGGATGTGGCCATGGCCGCTACCGGATACGTAGTTAGTATTCCGGTATTCTGTGATTCAGGTTTTCTAATACTCAACCCAGTAGCTAAAGCACTTTCAGGCATGACTGGAGTCAGCATACTCACGATAGCTACTGCACTAGCAGTAGGGCTAGTAGCTACACATCATACGGTCCCCCCAACACCTGGTCCATTAGCCGTGGCTAGCACTGTAGGCGTCGACCTAGGCATAATGATAATGAGTGGTTTAGTTTTTGCTTTACCCATAACAGCTGCTGGCATAGCTTACGCTAGATATCTTGGAAAGAAAATCTACCAACTCCCTACAGTAGAGGGCGCTTGGGTAAGGCCTAAAACAAAGGAGGAGGTCGAGAAAATAACTAAGAGCTACACCGCCACCGAAGTTGTGGGAAGGTTGCCGCCAGCCTCAATACCTTTAGCCTCAATAGTGGTTCCAATACTCCTCATAATGGTGAACACCATCTCAGGAATAATTGGTGAACCTACTCTGAAGACTATTGGGCCTCTAGTAGGTCATCCCATAGTAGCTCTATTAGTAGGTGTGTTGATAGCCGCGTATGGACTCACAAAATACGGACCGCCAAACATTAAGTGGGCTCAAGTAGTTAATCAAGGCATCGAGTCTACCGCCATAATCTTAGTTATTACAGCGGCTGGAGGTTCTTTAGGTTATGTAATCAGAACTAGCGGTGCTGGAGACATACTAGCTAATGTTCTCTCAGGCGCCGGACTGCCGCTCTTCCTAATACCATTCACTATAGCTAGTGTGGTGAGGTTAATGCAGGGCTCGGGCACCGTAGCTATGATCACTGCTGCATCAATTACAGCACCTATGCTGGGCGGCTTGATAAACCCGATCATATTAGCTCACGCATGCACGATAGGCTCCATGATAGCGTCACACTTCAACGACAGCTACTTCTGGGTTGTCACCTCTTTGAGTGGTCTTGAAGACCCTAAAGAAAGAGTAATGCAGTGGACTGCTACGACAACTATAGGGTGGTTCGTCGGACTCATAGAACTAACAATAGCGTCCCTAATACTTAGGTAGGGAGTACTTACACCAAAACTCAATTAATTTTTATTTAGCTTTTTCAACTCCTCAACACACTTAACGAGAGCATCTTCTGAACCAACTAAGCCACCCTTAGTTATGAGCGGCACGACAAAATCTCTTCCAAAACCTAGTACGAGGGCGACAAGGGGCATGACTTTCTTCCAAGCCACTAATAAGTTGATGTCTAGCTCTCTCAACGTGCTTAAAGCCGTGTCGCCACCGACGATAACTAACCCTTTAAGATGTTGCTTAGTCTCCGCTATCACCTCTTTCGAGAGAGTAGCTAGAAAGGAACGAATAATCTCTGCTTCCTTAACGCTATACAGCTTGTCCCTGCACGTCGAAAGCACAACGACTTCAGTACTTGGTTTTGGCAACAGAACCTTCTTAGTGAACTCCTTCATTGTAATCAATTCTTCACGTCTAGACCCCTCACTTGAAAGTACTCGATCCAGGTCTAATCTCACACAAGTAGCGTTCATACTACTCACTAAGTACCTCACCTGACTCTCAGCAAGCTTAGTAGCGCTACCAGCGACAACCAAGATGTACTCTTCAGCACTTGACGCTAGAGCTAAACGTGGTAAGCCACTAACTCCCTGCGACTTAGAATCCTTAACCTCCTCGGAAACCCTAGTAAGTGCTGAAACGCTGGCACAGAGAGGCCCTGGGCTCACATACAGGACCTTACGCTTAGTCCTGAGGAGAGCTCTCGATATCGAGAGTATCTCTTCGTTAGTCGTCGCTTCAACAACTATGACCTCATTATTAAAGTCATTGACCAGCCGCTCCACTTCACTCACTATATTATCAGGTCCTTTCTTAACCTCATTAATACTTACTATCCCGTGAGCTCTCTTAGACTGCACTGAGAGTAGTTCTCTAAGTGAAGACGTGGGCAAAGGTAATTCTCTAGAAGCTTCTGTCTCTTTTAGGGGAACGCCTCTAACGTATAGAGTATCGTTAACGTATATTCTCCCAGCATCTGGATACGCGGGAACTACCACGGCCACGTCTGCTACGCCAGCGTCTAGCAGCGCGTCTATCTCAGACCCTATATTGCCCCTTAAGGTAGTGTCTATCCTCTTACAGTTAATCACTGGATTATAAAAGGACTTCAACTTAACAGCAGTTTCTCTCAAGACCTCATACGCATGAGTGTTTCCTGCGACCCTGGTGTTTGTTGATATGACGACTGCGTCGTAGCGCACGCTATTAGAGACTGCAACCTCAACGGCCTCACTTATCTTATCTGGAAAAGGAATGATGATCGTTCTCAGATTCGCCTGATCTATTAGTAGTGTCGCGTCTGCACACGAGCCTGTAATATCGTCAGCTATGTCTACTACATGAACTACTCTCCTCAATAATCGGCACCCGAAGTTAGGGCAGTACTCACTATGTCTTTTATTCTGCCCCACGCCTCTCTCCAGGATCTCGCGTACTTAGCAGCGAGAATTATAGACTCTTTCATACTAACCTCGCTTGAAGTGCATTTGCCGGCTCTAGAGTATACTGTACCGTGATCTGGTGAAGTTCTGATGAAGGGCAGTCCTAGAGTAACGCTTACAGTCTTGTAGAGGTCTACTGTCTTAGTCGCTATGTGCCCCTGATCATGATATAGTGATAGTATAGCGTCATACTTCCCCTGCCTCCCTTGCCAGAAGACTGAGTCCGCGGGTATAGGACCCTCAACATTAATCCCCTCTCTCTTAGCTTCCTCAACAGCCGGCTGAATTTCTGTTAACTCCTCATCACCAAAGAGACCCCCGTCACTTGCGTGCGGGTTTAAAGCAGCTACAGCGATTCTAGGATTCTTGACGCCCAGAGCGTTTAAGACAACGTTCATGACTCTCAGCATCACGAGTATGTTTTCTTTCTTTACGTACTTGAATATATCGCGTAACGCTACATGCCTAGTCAGAAAGAATACTCTCATATTCTCTAACTGAAACATTGTTAGAGCGATTGGCGCGCCCGTAGCTTGTTGCAGGAACTCGGTATGACCTATGAAGTCTTTGTACTTGAGGTGCATTTCCTGCTTATTTATTGGGGCCGTAGCAACAGCGTCTATGAGACCCTTCATAGCCAGCTCAACACTCTTAGCTAATGTTAAGTAAGTTGCTTCAGCTGCTTTGACACTCATAACTCCAAACTCTATATCAGAGAGGTCAGGACCCTTAATATCTACTAAATAAGCTTCACCAGACTCAAACCCTAACTCCCTAACACGTCTTAGATCACCTTCCTCAACAATATTGATGTTGAACCCCAACCCACACTTCTCATTGATTTTGCGAAAGACTACCGGGTCACCCACCACTACAGGATAGCATAAGTCATAAATCTCCCGGTGCTTCAAAGCCTTCAAAACTATCTCAGGACCTATGCCAACAGGGTCGCCCATCGTAACCCCTATGACCGGCTTCTCGAAACTCACCTTAACCCACCGATTATTAGTCTTCAAGATTTACTATCTTTGAGACCTTAAAATAAGTGAGGTCATGTATGGGTGCTAGGAGATCAATTTTCTAGCATCCCGTGACTACGTGCCTGGGGCGCGCCTTATTCACACTATATAGTGTGAAGTCTTTAGTCGTCTTGTATGAGGTGGTGTTCCTTAATGCTTTCGTTAGGTCTGGTAGTGGCTAGGGTCTTCAGAGCTCATCCTCAAAATTTAAAAAGATATCTTCAAACATAATAACATATGACTTAGGTGTTTAGTGATGGTGGGGAAGCCTGTCAGCCTTAGTAAGTGGCCGGAGTACGTGTGGTTAAATAACTCGATCGTTAGGTGGAGTGAGGCTAGTGTTCACGTGTTTTCTTATGGGTTACATTATGGTGTGGGAGTTTTTGAGGGTGTGAGAGGTTATTACGATGACGGTCTCATCAAGGTCTTCAGACTTGAAGATCATATGAGGAGATTTCATAAGTCTGCTAAGATACTCTACATGAGTATCCCGTACTCAGTTGAGAGTCTAGTTAAGGCGACGGCAGAGCTAATCAGAGCTAATAAGTTTAAGTCAGACATATACGTAAGGCCTGTAGCGTTCAGGGGTTTAGGTGACTTCAGCTTAAAATCTCTGAATCCTGTAGAAGTAGCGATTATAGCTTTAGAGTTTGGAAAGTATCTCAAGCCTTCAGGCGTTAAGTGTATGATCTCTTCTTGGAGGAAGCCCTCGGCCGACTCAATCCCTGTGTTAGCTAAGGCTACCGGACTCTACCTACTCTACCACCTAGCTTCCGTCGAGGCTCATAAGAACGGATACGACGAAGCTATCCTGCTAGACAGTGAAGGCTATGTAGCTGAGGGTTCAGGTGAGAACATATTCATAGTCAAGAACGGTGAACTCGTAACACCACCTACGTACGACGCCATCCTAGAAGGAATAACTAGAGACACAGTCATAAAGCTGGCTAGTGAAGTTCTGGGGATAAGGGTCGTGGAGCGTAGAATTAGGAGAGAAGAACTATACGCGAGTGACGAGGCATTCTTTACTGGAACAGCAGCAGAAATAACACCGATAATAGAAGTTGACGGTAGACTCATAGGCAATGGAGAAGCAGGAGACATAACAAGAAAGCTAGTGAATCTGTATAGGGAAGTCGTACTAGGCAAGATAAGCAAGTACAGACACTGGATTACGGAAGTATAGCTACGCCCCACATACTTAAGACCTTCAATATGAGGTAAACTGGTTTTGTATAATAATAAATAGTGAATAAAAAATATATTAGTTTTTTAATTATTTGTTTATTGGGTCAGCTATGTTTAGGAGTCGCTTAAACACTTTACTCTTATTACTACTTATCTCTACTCACGTGATTATACAGTCGTTTTCTTTAGTATGTAGTGATGAGGTAGTGAGTGGCTTTAGTGGTAGTGCTCATCAGTTAGTGGAGGAAATTCTCAGTGTCTTAGGTTTTAGTGACTTGAGTTTTGATTTGAGGTATTCTTACTACTATGGTGGTCGACCACTCTTGATTTGTGGTGGAGAGCTCAAGAAGTTAGGTATTTTAGGTCTTGATTCTAGTGATTTAGTAGTTGGCGTGTTTGTTAATAATTCTTGGAGAGAGTTGCCGTATAGAGTCTTCATAGATAAGATTGAAGCTTCTAACGGATATACTCAATACGTTATCTCACCGATTATTACTGAGAGTTCTTGCTTAGAACTAATATTACCTTCTGAAATTCCTGAGGTAGGAAACCTCACGCACGAGATACTACCGCAAGTTAGGGGCTCTAAAGCTGTGGAAGTCTTGGTAGTCATTACTGACGAAGTCGCTAAATACGTCATACCCCTCTACTTCTTCATCAACCCAACCATCAAAGACCGTGAGAGGAGTGTTAGATACGACTACGACTACGGATTACTAACTATGGACGTGCTCTCGCCATACAGAACGCACGAGAAGCTACGCATCGTCGAACTCGTTAACGAGGAAAAAAGCTACCTCCAGGAGAAGCTACACTTAACAGACACAGACTTCAATAAATTCACGTCTCACTTAATAAAAGAACTACAAAAGCCAATAAATAGCGAGGTTAGGTCAATAGAGATACTAGAACCAAGACCTCCGGGAGAAATACCTGATGGTGGTGGAGGCCCTCCCCTAACATGGAATTATGTTGAGAGAACGCCAGTCTTATTTAATAATCTAGTGTGGGTAGGTGGGGAGGAAGTACCTCAGACAGTAGTAACTCTCACAGCAAGTAACGCAAGTTACTCAAGCAACTACTACCTAGTCAGTGCTTATCATGGCTGGCAACCCTATAACCCACACGTTATAAGATTCAGTATCAAGCTACGTATTTACGGCAACGACACAAATAGCAGGACTCTACGCGTGACTATAGATAACGAACAAAAAACATACACTATCTACCCGCACCTCATAAACGAAGTACTCGTCAACAAATACTACTACGACTACCCAGGAAGAGACCCCTCACAACCAATCTCGTACAACATAAAGATAGAACCAGCAATATCTCCTGGTAAAGAATGGAGAATTGAGGGCGAGGTAATAACCTACTACAACTTAAACACTACAGCACTAAATAGCCGCATATATAACGGCACCTACGACGTAGACTTATTCTCTGCCATGAATTCCTGGTGGTACGTAATATTAAGACCCCACACACTCGAGAACTACAACTACAGGTATAGCGTCACGTCACTACTCCCAACACCTTACGGCGGCTACGTCGATGACGGCACTAATATGGGGGACGTCAATCAAGACTACGTAAACGTGAGTTTAAGAATAGAGGCTTACTTAGGACAAACAGATATTGACTGGTCAGCTAACTACACATTAAGAATATGTTTAGGAGGACTCCTCTGCGGCAACACAAACCTCCTCCTAACTAAATGGGACAACCTCAGAGACATAACCATAAAAATAAAGCCAGTAATGAATCTAGCACCCAGACTACCACTCTATAGATGGTTAGCGACTTACCTATACGATGGCAACATACCTTTAACAATAGAACTAAAGCCTAACACTTTAGAGAACGTATACCCCCACCCCCTCTACATAAAAATAACACCACTCACAAACTACAGCAACTACAGAACAAGATTCTACTACAAGAACATAGTAAGTGCTGCTCTAGCAAATCCTAACATCCTTCATTACACAACACTCTACACATGCGCTCCACCAAGTCATGAGTGTTCTGATCCTGAGTATCTTAGTGGCAAGTATAGCCCCTACGCTTATTTGTTAGCTGGTATCATGCGTGTTGACATTTTTGATACTGCATGGAGCGAAAAGTACAACATCTATACCTCTAGCTCTGCTTACATCTCTATCTCACGAGAGTCTGTCTTCGAGATACGAAGAAAGTATGTCACCGCTCATTTATATATCGGGTTAGGATTGCCGTCAATAGTTTCAGCGGCTGTTAATCAAGATTTATCTGTTCAGGCAAGATATAATAAATTTAGACTAGAACTCTATTCTTCAAATATAAGCATGGGGTCCACAACCTTATTTGCTAGTTTCTATGACCCTGGACCTGGGGCTAATCTCCCCAAATACGAAGAAGTTGCTTCGCGTGTAGCATCAGTTTTAGGAGTTCTCACACTAATTCCAGGCCCCTCACAGGCTGCATTAGGAGCTATAGCAACTTTCGCGGAACTTTTCGCTCTTGTCTATAATATTTACAGGACTAGTCTTACTAATGAAGTTCAGATAATATATAGGGCGAATCATAGAATTATTGTAGAGTATGATACTGGTTCGGCTACATCAACATCAGCGCCGCTTTCTGTATATCTTAACAATTTGCGTATTGGGAATGTGCCTGCAGTTCTGCATGTGAAAGCTACTATAAGGTTGTGGTCTAATCCTGAAGTTTATCCAGCACGTATTATGGAGATAGTCGTAACTAAGTCTGTTGATATTGATATGTAGGGGACAGACCATGTTTAGTTTTAAGAAAGCTTACTTTGCTCTGTTAATCCCCTTATCACTAATCTTAGTTTATTATAATGCTTACCCGTACTATGCAGGGCCCCCATACTCTACGAGGGAGCTCTACTCTAGTCGTCAGGTGTTGATGGTGTTGCAAGTGGGTGTCGGGCTTACTGCGTTATTTTATGCTGTTACTCCGTATCTCTATACTTATCTTAGTTCTGCTGAGATACTTAGGGTTAGAGGGTTTAGGGTGCGTCGTCTATTTGTGGCGTTGTTTTTCTTGGTGACTGCGTTGCCAGCATTGATTCACTTGACTCTAGGACTTTATAGTGGGTTTGTCTTGGCTCCTTCAGGTTATGTCATGTCTATATACTATACTTACGCCACGATAATGATTGTTGTTGCTATCGTCATATATTTTGCTCCTATACTCTTCTTACTACTTGTTTTTAGGCTAGGCTTCAACTACAGCTTCCCTCTACGGAAGTACATTACTTACTGGCTAGTCACAGTTCTATTGATAGAGATAGTGAACGTCCTCGCGCAGATAGCGATAGACTTACTCATAGCTGGAGTCACCTCACCACTCCACCAAGCAGTATATCTGAGAGAGTGGAATGAGGAAGTAAAGAAAATCATATTAAGTGACTTCTCAAAGAACCCCAAAGTAATAACTAACTACACGTTAATACCTTCATGGGGAGCGGTAATCACGTATCTCATCACAAGACCCCTGACACTCAACTACGTAACTAACAAACACATCCTAAAATAACATAACCGCATGAGAACACAGGCCACGACACCAGAACACTACGGAAGTCCACAGCTTAAGATTTATTAGGTTTTGTTTTATGTTTTTGTTGGTTGGGCCCGTCGTCTAGCCTGGTTAGGACGCCGCCCTTACGAGGCGGAGGTCCGGGGTTCGAGTCCCCGCGGGCCCACTCCTCAAGCT
>Ga0209080_1000141_pt1 | contig 55426 bp, 53 predicted proteins | sample JNZ110809AmetaG_FD_184123 | JGI IMG/M metagenome (GOLD analysis project Ga0209080, IMG submission 184123) | Hot spring microbial communities from Jinze hot spring, China to study Microbial Dark Matter (Phase II) - JNZ 110809A (SPAdes) (version 3) ...
GTTGTGGTCGCAAGTACGACCGGCGAAACAGGCGTCAAATTCGCCAAAGCCCTCAAAGGGCTGTGTAATGTCATAGCGGTATCTTACGAAGAAATGGACAAGGGATTTAAGGAGGAGATAGTAAAATACGGGGGAAAACCCTTAGATAAGACGCATCTACCCCTACATGCACGTGGGATGGACAGCATTAGAAACAGCTTCTATACACTAGGTCAGGGGTTTAAAGTCTGTGTAGAGGTTATTCTTATAGCTTCAGACCTTGAAGCTATAAGTACTGGAGAAGATGTTATAGCAGTCGCAGGAACAGATAGAGGGTCAGATACAGCTATAGTGGCTAGAGCCTGTAAGACTAGCGATATGTTTAGTAGAGATAGGTCTAAAAAACTTGAGATTAGGGAAATACTTGCTATGCCGCTTAAGAAAATGTGGTGGTAGTTCTTACTTAACTCTCCCCTCCATTATTTCAACCAAAAATAGAAAGTTTACAAAACTACCTAATGCTTCGGTCAAAGCCACATAGCTATAGAAGACTTAAACAAAGTTTAGTCTTATTTAGACCTAAATCTAGGTCTTAGATTCTATGAGTACAGCGTTTACTACACCATCCGAGCTAAGTTTACTTGTTACTCTAGCTAAGCCATGTTCCGTTTCAATTATAGTTCCTTTAGTTATTACTCCTCTTCTATCATAGTCTTTATTCGACGGGTTTTTAACTACCCGTAAAATCTTACATTTGACGGTCTTGCCTGAAGATGGAATACTTAAATTGACAGTGTCATCTCTAATCACTCTAATCTTTACATTCCCGCCTCTGACGCGTTCCACTCTTATAGCTCTATCGCCTACTTGTGTTTCAACGGGGTATCCACCCCGCTCGTATTTCCTCCTGCCCCTGTATGGATGGCTTTTCCCTCCAGTTCTTTTACGCTTGTGAAGGTCGCTGTGCCAGTAAGCCAATAAACCACCTTAGAGAAGGATGACAGATGGCTTATTTAAACGTTAAGAAGTTTTCAGGTAACCTTTAGCTTTTTCTTCAATCATCGAAGAAAGTTCTCTCACCGGTATGCCTGTAAGGCTTGAAATCTTTTTTAGATCCTCATACTCGGGTTTAACTCTGACAACTCTTCCTCTGAAGTCTCTAGCTATTTTAACTTTAACCGAGAAGTCTACACCATTTATCTGAACTGTTACCGTTTTAAACTCTCTAGGAACGATAAATCTAGATGTTTTCGTCGACCTAATTCCTAAGGTGCCGGTCTCTCTGAAAATAATGTCTACCATACTATTGAGATTTTCACAATCTGAAATTACTTTAAGAATGTATCCCGGTCTACTCTTCTTACATGTGATTGGTATGGCACATGCATCTTTCGCTCCATTTTCAATGAGTTTCTCAATGACATGTCCTAAAACTTCCCCTTGGACATCGTCTATATTCGTCTCTAAAACATAGACATCTTCCTGAATATAGTGAGTTTGCTGTTCACCATAAATAAGCCTCAGAATATTGGGAACACCAGAAAGTTCCTTAAAGCCAGCACCATATCCAACTTTAATGGGTTTAATTAACGGGTGCATCTGTACAACTTCATCTACAATGTTTACAAGTAAGGCAACACCAGTTGGCGTTGCCAGCTCCCCCTCAACAGGGCCGCCTTTGAAAGGATAGCCTCTAGATTTTAAAATTTCAAGGGTTACTGGTGCTGGTATTGGAAGATATCCATGCTTCGTCTTAACCAGCCCAACACCCACCGATATAGGACTACCATACACTTTAACATCTTCAAAAACGCCGAGTTCTTCCAAAGCTAAAGCTGTTCCCACTATATCTACTAGGGTATCTGGTGAGCCTATTTCATGTAAATGAACTTCATCTACTGACTCGCCATGTATAATGCTTTCAGCATTTAAAAGTGTTTCAAGAACTCTAACAGCGTACTCTTTCGCTTTACGACCAGCGCTCATATGTTCCAGCGTTTTCTCCAAACCATTCTTCAATTCGATTCCCCGCCTGCAGTCTTTAGAATCGGAAAAAGTAACCCTTAGTAAACCAGCTTGAAAGCCCATCTTAGATCCGATATTATACGATACTTCCAGCTGTTTAACGCCATCGAGGCTCTCCACGATGGATTTGGAAAGCTTTTCAAGGTCTATTTTTGCTCCAAGGTTTAGGAGAGCTGAAAGCATCATGTCGCCAGATATACCGGCTAAAGAGCAGTCGATATATAGAATCTTCATATTTTGCACTTGAGTTAAATAGCCAGTTAAAAATATCTAAACTTTACCTGTTTATTTCGTCATGTTTTATGCTTTAGAGCAAATTTGCTAAAACTATTTAAAGGTTATATGCCTTTTCTTAAATGGGCTACTTATGGAGGAAGTTTTGAAGAAGCTTTCTAAAGGCGAAATCTCTCTTGAAGAGGCATTGAGAGCCCTTAAACTATTCACAGTAGAGTATGTCTCTGAAATAGCTCGCATAGATATCGGTAGAGAGCTTAGAAGAAAAGTACCTGAGATAATTCTAGCAGAAGGGAAGGATTTAGAAGACCTCTTAGAAATCTGTCTAAACGTTCTTGAGAAAACTGACCGGTTGATTGTGAGTAGAGTCGATAAACAAACCTTAGAGAAGTTTAAGGATATTTTTTCGAAGAAGGGAGTTATTGTCGAGACTCACGAGAAAGCCCGTATGATAATTTTACGTCGGAAAGACGTTAGATGTGCTTGCGGGGGGCGTGTTGGAATAATAACGGCTGGAACAGCGGACATACCCATAGCTGAAGAAGCCCGTTTAATCGCTGAAGAAATGGGTTGTGAAGTGTACAAGGCTTATGATGTAGGTGTTGCCGGATTGCATAGAGTGTTTGAAGCAGTGAAAGAGATGTTGGCGAAAAATGTTGACGTTATTATCGCCATAGCAGGTAGAGAGGGGGCTCTCCCGTCTTTAGTAGCCAGTCTAGTGGATGTTCCAGTAATAGGGGTTCCAACATCTCAAGGATATGGATTCGGAGGCGATGGATTGGCAGCCTTACAGGCGATGCTTCAAGCATGTCCGCTAGGCTTAGCTGTTGTAAACATAGATTCTGGAGTAGCTGCTGGTGTTGTAGCAGGTTTAATAGCTAACAGAGCCGCCAGAAGAGCAAGATCTGGGGAAAAATTATAAAGCCATTTTGCTGAAAATCTAACTAGGTGATTGTTTATTGGGTGAAGAGAAGGCAAAAATATGGATATTTAGAGACTATGAACGCTGTAGCGGCTGTCGGAGATGTGAAATAATCTGCTCTTTAAGACACGAAGGAAGAATATGGCCTGAGGCTTCAAGAATACGTGTCTTTATGCTTATACCGGGGCTTGAAATCCCACATCTATGTACTCAGTGCCCAGACTATCCATGCGTTTCCGCGTGTCCGTTCAACGCATTGACTGTGGATGATAAAACTGGTGCGGTCTTAGTAGACGTAGATAAATGTACTGGATGCGGTAAATGTATAGATGCTTGCCCTGGTAAAGTACCCTATATTCATCCGAGGATGCGGTACGCCGTGATATGCGACTTATGTGGAGGAGAACCAGAATGCGTTCGAGTTTGCACAGAAGCTGGCTATAATGCACTTATAAAAATTCCTAGATTTCCAACACAAGCCTACAAAGTCTACGCTAGAAGACCTGAAGACGTAGTCAGAGATTTGGCTTTAAAAGTTTATGGCGAAGAATGGGAGGGGTGGGTTTAATGCCATATGGGTGGTGGGGTAGACTTTTAGAAGTTGACCTGTCGACGAAAAATGTGAAGATCACTAAAGTAGATAGGAGCGTTATGCGTAGATACATAGGGGGTCGTGGTTTAGGCGTTAAACTCCTATGGGATAGGCTTGGTCAAAAATGGGAAGAAATAGATCCCCTGGGACCTGATAATATACTTCTCATACTTACTGGTCCATTAACTGGCTACTATCCAGGAGGAAGGGTCTGCGTAACGGGCAAATCTCCTCAAAGTAACGGTATAGTGGGGTCAACGGTGGGAGGAGAGTTTGGGGTTGAACTTAAATGTGCAGGATATGACGGGATAATTGTAAACGGTGTTGCTGAAAAACCAGTCTATATATGGATTGAAGATGAAGAAGTGGAAATTAAAGATGCATTACACATCTGGGGGAAAGACGCAAAAGAAACGTTGAGAACGCTTACTAGAGAGCTTAGGAGTGAAGCATCTAAAAAGCATCAATTACGAGGCGTTTGTAAAGAGCCGAGCATCCTATATATAGGTCCTGCTGGTGAAAATAGAGTCCGAATTGCAGCCGTAGCTGCTAAAATTACACATGCTGCTGGGTATGGAGGCTATGGAGCAGTTATGGGGTCTAAAATGCTTAAAGCAATAGCCGTTAAAGGCACTGGTCCACTACCTGAAGTTGCAGAGCCAGATGAGTTCGAGAAAGCCTTAGACGATGTCTGTAAAAGTCTTACACGGTCATTTACGATGAGGTATTGGGGTACGGGTTCAGCGGGGTATACTGTTGGCGCTGATACAAGCAGTGAACCTGTTAGGAATTGGCAGGAAGAATGGCATGATGAAGCTAGATATGGGTCGAGCTCCTTTGAGAGCAAAGTTTGGATTAAAAGATTCTGGGGAGACTTTGGATGTCCTACAACATGTCTCAAATTGGCCATGATTAAATACGGTAAGTTTAAAGGCACTTTAACGGATAATCCAGACTACGAACTGCAAGCATACTTAGGTACGAATCTTGGAGTATTTGAACCAGATGGAAGTGTGTATTTGTCTGCTAAAGCAGACGACCTCGGCTTATGCGGCATACAAGTTGGTAATGTATTAGGTTTCACGGCCGAATTATACCAACGCGGTATATTGACAAAGGAAGATTTAGGGTTTGAACTTAAATGGGGAGATGTTGAAGCCTTTGCAAAACTTCAGGAAATGATAGCACGTAGAGTAGGTATTGGAGATGTTTTGGCTGAAGGCACGTATAGAGCTGCCTTAAAGATAAGCAAAATGAAGAAAATTGACGCGATGCCGTATGCTGTGCAAGTTAAAGGTATAGGGGTAGGAGCGCATGGTATAAGGAGTGGCTTAGACTATACAAAACCTACAGCTTACGTCTGCAATCTGCAAGGTGGAGACCATACATCCGTCTCGAATCTAGATGAGAAGAACAGACCAGAGGAATGGGAAATAATACTCATAGATTCTGCAGTTGTATGCTGGTTTAACTTCAGGAAAGAGCACGTATACAGGTTTTTCAGAGCGGTAGCTGGATGGAATATATCCGAAGATGAACTCTATAATGAGATAGCTCCAAGAATAGCCGCAATTCAAAGAACGCTACTCCTACTAGGTGGTCCAGATGTCTACTGGGACCCACGAGTTGACGATGATAATCCACCTAGGTTCTATGAACCCCTACCATCAGGACCTAAGAAAGGTGCAACTGTTAAAAGGGAAGATGTCGATAAACTAAAGCAGATTTACTATAGAGTAGCCGGATGGGATGAATACGGTTTACCTAAGGGCGAGACTCTTGAGAAATTGGGTATAAGTGAAGTTAGAGAAGCCTTAGAGAGAGTTAAACAGCGGCTTCAAATATCGTAGTATATTCATTTTAAGATAATATTTTAGTCCCCCTCTTATTTTAAAACTTTACCCGTTTCAAGATACCATAAGAACAGATCAAGCTCAGCTAGTGAAATGTCTGAAAGTTTAGCTATTTTCCTCAATATAGATTCTATTTCTAGGTACTTCTTCTTAGTCATGGTCTTGGGTCTATCCGTTAAGCCATACTTCGATAGTATGTTGATTATGTGAAAATCTATTATAGCTAAATCGTTATAGCCGATGTTCCTGAGGAAATGGCTCGCCTCTTTAAACCCAATCCCTTTTATGTTTTTAGTAAGCCATTCCCTTAGTAGACTTGAATCTTTAAAACGTGAAATGACATCTTTTAGTGAGTCGGCATACCTCCTAGCTTCTACAATATACCGTGCTCTTGTCTGAGGGTAACGGTGGCCAAGCTTCCTAAGCTCTTCCGTCAGCTGGGAAATTGGAAGAGTTAGAAAACCGTCATCTATCTTCTTCTGAATTTCTATACTCCTTTCAGCGTTAAAGTTTGCTGTTAAAATGCAGAAGCATAGTTCTTTAAAAATTTCTCTACTAGCTTTCCCGCCGTTCTGTTTAAATTCTTCCATGCGCATGTCTACCAACTTTTTTACATGGCTATTTTTTAAACCGTTAATTTTTTCAAGTAGTTCATCTGCTCTAGACAAGTAGACCACTCCTATTGGAGAACTACTGGAATGTCTGAGTTATCTAGGTAGAATGATGAAGAGTATCCATCATAATGCATACTTATCGCCTTTAAAATACATCCAACCTCATAGGCTTTTAAAAGTAGCTTTGGTATTTCAGCATCTCCCATGGGATTTGGTTTAAAAGCACTGACATATGGTAGTGCCGCTATGAATAATATTATTCCTAAACCACCGCCCTCAGTATGTTTTATAATCTCCATTATATGCTTTCTTCCCCTAAGGGTTAGACAGTCTGGATACATGGCGTAACCCCTATCATTCCGTAAAACCGCACTTTTGACTTCGAGATATGCGAGTCTACCGTCTAGCTCTACTAAATAGTCTATCAAAGACCTACCCAGTCTACAGTTCCTCTTAACTATTCTGCATTTTCCAAGCCAGTATATTAACCCCTCGTTAACTGCCTTTTCAAAAAGACGCATTTGGATTTTAGTATCTATAATTGCAGCCATACCGTCTTCAACATCTACTGCAAAAAGACGATGCCCAGTTTTCCCCCCATACGTTTTTAAACAATAAGCCTTCTTACCCGTTACTAAGAATTCTGAGAGTCTACCCGTGTTATTCATGTACGCTATAGTTGAAAAGCCATCTATAACTACTTTTACAAGAAATCGATTTATCCGATCAACAATTTCACACTTAACTACATCGTCTACATCTTCGAGTTTAAAACCGTTATTTTTCAACAATTGGAAAAGTCTTAAACAAAATATTAGGTTTTTCCTATATCCTCAATGTTTCCAGAGATCCATGGAAAATCGAAAGTATTTTACAGGATAAACTGCTAGAAAAATATTGTTCGTCTTAAAGAAATACCTAGAAATGGATTGTATTCTATCTACTACTCCCCACCTTGAGCAACCGGCGTAGCTATGGCAAACCTCCTACTGACGGAATTAACTTTAACTTTAAGCTTATCGCCAACTTTAGTATTCTTAACGAATATCACAAAGCCTTCGATTCTAGCTATTCCATCTCCTCTGCTTCCAAGGCTTTCTATTTCTACATCGTATTCACCGCCAACGACAACTGGCACTGGTCTAGCTGGTCTGAAACTGCCTGTAGCCGGCCGCCTTCTCCTATTTCTCCTTTCCATAATCTAACCTCCTTTTGAATTATTGGGTTAAGAAGGTAGAAAAAGGCCTCTTTTGAGAGGTGCTTTTTCACCTTCTTAATCCGTAGAACATAGGATTCAGCAAATATATAAATGTTTTTAGCTCGATGAAATTACCTCAATAGCTCTTCTTATCTTATTCTCATTATTACGGATTCGTTTATTATACTCGCTGAGAAGCCGCTCATAGACATGTTTTGAAACCTTGCCAGTTCGATATCTATTTCTAAGTTCGCTTAGACCAACGTCGCAAATGTTTAAATCGGTTTCAGCCTCTTCTATGGTGGTCAATTCATCGGAGAAACCGGCTTGTCTAATGTTTTGTTTTAAGTTTTCAATTATTCTATCGATTTCAGCAATCCTATTTTTAATTTTCGTAGAGCGTGTTGTAAACTCAGCCTTCGATATATTCCGTGATAAATAGTCGCTTTCAAGGTTGCGTAGTTCCCTTCTGAGATTAAGTTTTTCTTCATATGCTGAGACAAACTCTTGAACCTCCTTAATAGCAACAGAAGGTCTAACTTTAGACGTAGCCTCTACTGTTTTCATAGCTCTAACTCTATGCGTATAGTGTATGATTGCGATCACGACCAGTCCACATAGTGTCCATAGAACTGGTTGAATAGATGACCAGAGAACATTATAGTTATAGTTTACCATGAGGATAGGCTGTGGTCTAATAGGAGATAGAATTGGAGTATATCGGCTTTCTAAAATCAAACTTAAAACATCATTCTTCCTCACCGTGAAATTTTCAGGTTTAATATCTACGATCGTAGAATACCTAGGCATCTTCAAATTCACATGTAGGATTCTAATAAATACGGGTAGAGCCGGCTCCAATTTAATACTCAGCTTATGGGAATCCTTGAATAGACTATGCTCCGTCAGTAGGCCTGCTGGGAATTTATAAGATACTATCAAGGAATACTTGTCGCCTTTCCTTAACTCGTATCTTGGTTTAACCGTCAGCTTTAGATAATCCCCTTGGGTTTTCACCGAAGATTGAAGGCTTCCAAATTCATCTTTAGCTTTTGCCTCGCAAGCGTTAACTGGAAGATTGAAAGATATTTCCGAGGTAGTCGAGCCAATGTTTAAGATTCTGTAGAACTCCTCTATTATTACGTCTCCGACTTCTGAGATTATAATGGTTTTATTGAATTGTTCAACTTTGAACAGCGGGCTTCTAGTTATAGATATCTGTTCAACTCTAAACGCGTCAGGCTCTAAATTCTCACGTATAAGCCAAATTTTGCCAGCAGACTTGTTGAAATCGCTTGGATAATTTTTAAACTCAGTAGTCTCTGGTACTGTCAGTGTAAAGTTTAATCTTGCAATATCCGCATTTAACCCAGGATACACGGGTAGGTAAATTGTAAATGGTTCTCTCTGCTCGATTAGCGCACTACCATTAATTAAAAGGAATAATTTTAGAGATGAGGAAGCATAATCCGCTATTTCTATAATGGTCTCATTTTCCGTTAGCCGGAAGATTTCTACGTTTAAATTTAAACCATCTGCTGTTTCAGCTCTATAATCTAATAAATTATCAGTAATATTTCTAGGAAATCTTAAAGTGAGTGGCTTTTCAGTGAAACCCGCAATCCGATCTTCTAAAAGAATGTATCCAGTAGAATATAGAGTTATTTTCCTCTCGTATGTTATGGTGTCGGTAGGTCGTACAGATGGAGTAAACATAAGTATGATAACTACGGTCAATAGTACATAACTTTCCACTCTACGCATACTATGCACCAACCACCCGTCTTTAGCTCTTCATGGTTTAAGAAAAATTCACTATTTAAGTGCTTCTAATTTCTGAATCGTGAATAAACTTGCTTAGGCTTTCTTGTGCGCCAGTCTTACCGTTAACTAGGAGCGTAGATATTTCATCCTTTATTAACATGAGTCTTTGGTGGTAGTAATTTCCAAGTTTATACTTCTCAATGATGTTTTCAGCCATTTTAAGGTATTTTTCAATACCTCCCTTGAAAACTGTTAATATCAACTTACCACCGCATCTTCTACACTTTCCACTTAAAGGTACTCTACGGTATTTTGTATTACAAACTTTACATCTAAATGTCTGAGATGTAAACGCTCTGAGATTGCCAGTTATATCCTTAAGTAGATGCGTTGTCAAAATTTTCTCAGCGATTTTAGCGGCGTCGACCGCTAGTATTTTATCCGCAAGAGTGAGTTGGCTTAACATTTTCTGATTCATGGTTTTAAGCTTTTTATAACTCGTCTTTAGATTTCCGCCGGCTATGGTTGCTGTAGGATGTGTGTATTTAAACCCTTTAAACTGTATATTAGAGCTAAGTCTTTTCTCAACAATTTCTATTAAATCCTTAGCTTCCCTAGCGTCGACTTCTTTAAAACACATGCTGTAAAAATCCATAGGGTACTTGTCTGAAACATCCAAACTATGAACCGCAGAGTCAACTTCTAAGGGATTAATCCTATAAGTTATCATAAGTGGTGCATCCATTAAACCCCCTACTTGAGCTGGCAGATATTCAACTGAGAAATTTATCAAGCTGTCTAAAGCAAGCATAATGGAATCCTCATCTCCATCGCAATCTCTCCTCTTACAAGCATGCCAATATGGATGGGCAAAGCATACATTTGCATCGGTAAAACCTATGATTCTACCGACTACGCCAACTGACGTATGGGGAGCAAGTCCAATAACCAAGTGCCCTATGAGATCGTTTTCGTTTTTAACGTTATAGAACGTTGGTAACCTATAGAATTTTTCGAGCAACTCATCTATGAAATTTGCCACCTTCACAAGATATTTACCGCAGCTCTTTGGAAGTATTATATCGTGGATTTTAAGCTCACATATTTGATCGGGGCTTTCAAGTGGTTTATCATTGAAATCCCTATAATATCCAAGCTCCTTAAGCTTGGGAATAGGCGTATTTATCTCCGATGGTTTGAAATGAGTTAATGGAGCATTTGTCATATCGAATCTAATGGTACCGTCTTTAAACACCGTCAGGTCATATTTAGCCCTCAATATTCCCTTTTCGAGGGGTTCTGGTGTTCTAGTAGCATTCATAAGTTTAATAACGCCTTTAATCGTCTCCAGCTTTGGAGAATCTAGGCTTCTTAGCGAATTATACAATTCATTCTTTAGAGCTATACGCATTTTCCTGTAAGCAGACGAAGGGGTTTTACAAGATGGACATACGGCGTCTACACTCAATGGTCTTCCACAGGCTGGGCATCCATATTGAACGGTCGTTTTACCTCCACACCTAGGGCAAATTGGTCTGTACGTTTCAAAACCGCACGTCGAGCATTTACGGTGGACTAATTCAACCTCTACAAAGTCTTTCTCGGCGGCTTCTACTATGTTTCTTCTAAATCCCCCCGCAAGACCTATGGGAAATAAACTGTGAACTGAAGTTTTCATGAGTCTTCGATTGGCCTTCTCCGGTCTACCCATTCGGGCGCCTATGAAACTTATGAATTTGGGTTTAACTTCAACTCCTGAAATCGTAGATATTACATTGAAAATGTTGTCTATATTCAAGCTGTCCATATCTATCATCGTATTGGGCTTTAGGCATTCATATAATACGTAGCCATCGTCCTCTATGATTATCCACCCTCCTGCCACTCGGTGGGGGAGAAGAAGTCTCTCAAGAATGTCTTTAATAATCTGATCGTTCTTTAATCTCAATCGTTTGATAATACCATTAACATATTCAATTTCAGCCTCTGAGAGGGTCCTCCGCAGTTGTTTAAGCTCTTTAAACGTTAGATTTTCCCATGCGTAAATAAAACGCGGATGGATGGGTATTCCTAGTAGACGGGATATAGTTAAAGCTTCGGTAGGTGAAGGCTTCGTATAAAACGGGTCTTCTATAAACGCTTTAAGCCTATTAACAGATATTTTAGAGACTATACTGAACTTTTCGTAGTCTAATCCATATTTTTCTTTTAAACTATTTAAGAGCATTTGACTCCATAATTCTTCCGTAAAACCAGGTGGAAGTAGATTAGCCTTATTTTCAAGAAACTCGTAGAAGCTTATGAGAATATCCCCTAGAAAAAGTATTTTATCAATCTTATCTTTGACGTTTAATGCTTCTTCAATTGTCTCAACTCTTACAACGGAACCGTCTTTGAGCTTAACGATAGGTGGTTCTATAGAATCCACTGATGCAACTATGCCTGCTTTACCTGGTTTTTCAGTTTTTATCTGAGTACCTACTGCTAAGAAACCATCAACTATCACCATGGTTGCTGGATGTATTCCTAGTGCTGCAAACCCAGTATTCCTAGCACGCCCATACCTTACTCTAAATCCTCCGAATTTCGATGGAAATCCAAAGACGGGTCTACCAGCAAGTATCTCCTCAAGGTACATCGTTTCTATGGTTTCCACGCTTCCTCCATTCTGATTGGAGTTCCATACATTCCCTATCCACTTCCAGTCTTCTATTCCAAGAGATTCTATAATCTTCAAAAGTTTCCTAGCTCTACCTGCCAATCCGTCATTAAGCACTATCAAAGCTCCCCCTCTTACTCTGTTGGTCTCGACCCTAGGTAAGTCTCTGTAAGATGTTACTTCAACGGGATCTGTCTCAACACCAGTTACTTCAACGGGTAGGTTTCGAATTATCTTCTCTAAAACGCTGTCTGGAACTTGATACTGGAAGGGGCGTATAAACCTCTCATATGTTCTAATCTCCTCTATGAGTCTAAAGACTTCTTCTTCAGACGGCTTCCATCTATCTAGCCCGAGTTTTTTCCTAATAAAATCCGCTATTACAACTGTGAAGGCTTGTTCCGTCCCCCCGGCAGGCCTTATAGGACCTGCAAAATATACAGCCAAGTATTTAGAACCGTCCGTATTCGTTTTTATTGAAACTTTTGATATTCCTTGAACAGGTGCTACTGTGACACCTTCAGTTATTATGGCTAAAGCAGTTCTTAAACTCTGATCAGCAATTTTCTCTGGGCTTAATCTACCGTAGCCCTTATAGATTATATCCTCTGAAACCTTTAATGCTAAAGCCTCTCTACTCATCGTAGAACTGAGTTCCCTTATACGCTCTGCAATTCCCTTGGGACCAACTAAAAACTCTACACGTTCAGCTAAATCCTTTGAGAGTTTCGGCTCAGGTTGTGGATTTGGATCCAATCCTTTAGACCTAGCTTCATGCGCAATATTGTAAAGGGCTCTAAGTTGAAACTCTATAGTCTTAAAGTATTCTTCATATTCGTCTGATGAATTTAAACCGGGTTGAGGCTCCAATTTACATCTGCCTCTCGCATCTTCTCTTGAAACCTCTCTTCACAGAATCTACGAAGAGTCGTAGTGAGCTCTCGACGTCCATGGACGTCTCCACCACCGTCCCAGTTACGATTATATCAGCACCAGCGTAAACCCTCTCTTCTACAGCATCTGGATGCCTTAAACCACCACCAACTATAATGGGGATGCTTATGGTTTTTCTAACTAAAGCAACCATTTCAACTGGAACTGGATTTTTCGCTCCAGATCCTGCTTCAAGATATACGAATCTCATACCGAGATACTGGGCGGCTAATGCGTATAACGCCGCTATCTCGGGTTTATCGTAAGGTATTGGGTGGGCTTGGCCGATGTATCCAGCCGCACCCCCGTCTCCTATGATTAAGTATGCGAGAGGAAGCGGCTCTAATCCATACTCTTTAACGGCGGAGGCGCCTAAAACCTGTGCACCTATTATGTAGTATGGATTTAACGAGTTTAGAAGCGACATAAACCATATGGCGTCTGCATATGGACTTATGCCTGAAAGATTGTTTGGAAATAGTATCGTTGGTATTGAAATTTTTTCTCTAATAAGTTTTATAACATCGTTTAATTTACTGGTGGAAGCAACGGTTGATCCACCCACCATTATAGCTGCTGATCCCATTTTTTCAGCGATAACGCTTATTTCAGCAGCTCTCTCTGGCGAAACGTTTTCAGGGTCTATTAATGGTACATGTAGAGCCCCCTCTTCATCAATCCTCTTAATCAAATACTTTTCGACTTTCCCCAATTTGACGGTCATAGTATGCCTCCGGTTACATCATCCATACACTATTGTATGAATTTAAACCCCCTCAGAGCTTACCTGTTTAACCTCTTCAGACCCTTTCCCAGACACGACTTCATCATACCATGTACAATACGCGTCGACAGCAGTCATACCCTCGGAGAGTGCAACATCGCCCGATATTTTACATGATCCGCATGCTACATGTGCAATATTTGTCTCTCTAATTATCCGCACGGTTATTGTCCTTCTCCCACATATTGGACATGTGAAAACCTTTGGTATAATTCTTCTAAACGTCCGTAAAACTTTCCTTCTTCTTCTCCTACCCAAATGTATCTGGTAATATGTGCTTGTTCAAGCCCTTAAATTTTATTCGAACTCTTCTTTGTTTAAAGACAAGCTGGTTTTAAAGCTGAGAGACTTCTATATGAAGTCGTAGGATAACTCTTAATTTACTGAGATGTTCTAATAAGTATTTCAAGGGTGTCGGAAGTGAGCTTAGTATCTAGAAGCAAGTTTGCAGAAGAGATGGCTTCTTTATTAAATAAAAACGTCACCGTTATTACAATAGATGGGAAAAAATACACGGGAATTTTAACGGGTTTCGATCCAGATAGATTGAATCTATCGCTTCGAGATGCTAGAGATGAAAAAGGAACAGTTATGTATAGGCTTATAATAAGTGGTGGAATTATAGCACAGGTATACACGTCTGAAAAACCTTTAAGCCTCAGAAATCTGGCTGAAAGACTTGAGAGAGTTTTCCCAAGGCTCGTCAAATTGTATGAGGATCAGGGTGTAATAGTAGTTATGGATAAGATAAGGGTCACGGAGAAAGGAGTAATTGAAGGTTCAGGTCCAGCTGCTGAGAGAGTTCAGAAGATTTATGAAGAGTTCATTAGAGAAGTAGCGGGATAGCAAACTATACTAAACCGAGAGCATCCTCCTTTACGTGGTCTAGACATTTTTCTAAATTAGCTAGCTCAATATGGAAGTTTAGAAAAACACTCAATACTTTTAGAATTTCTTCTGCTGCTTCTCGACCCAATTCTCCACTCTTAACTTCTCCAAGTAGGCAGATACTTCGCATTCCTCTAAGCTTAGCTAAACCAGCTAAAACTCCGGCTATTCCATATACCCGTCCAGATAACTTCGGTAGACCCATGTCTCTAAGTATTGAAGAATACTCTAAGCAATTTGTAGCATAGTAAACTTTGGGTGGACTTGACGGTGTTAATGTTGAAAATCCACCAAGAGTCACAACGGTACTACATCTAAACTTGGAAGCTAAATCTATAATTGTCTCGGCTAAATCATTTTGACCTGTAAATGTAGACGCCTGACTATTTCCATATAGTATTACAAGGTCTCCTCTGGCATCAGACGGCATCTTAACATAAAATAAGCTACTTATTGGGTGTCTCAGATAACCGTTTCTGCCAACAATAGCTATGGGCTTAAAGAAGGGCGACTTAATGTCGCAGAATTTACTGGCTTTAAACTTTTCTATAATATAGTGTGCGGCTAAGCTAGCAACTAAACCTATTCCTGGAAGCCCCTCTATAAGGATGGGATTTTCAAGCTCAGGAGTATCAAAAAATTTGATGAAGCTCTTCGTCTTCACCCTTCAATCCCCCTCCTAACTTTAACGGCAATGCCTCTTCTAAACTTACCCATTTCAAAGCCCGCTAAAACTGCTTGGCCGACAGCCAACAGCGAATCGCTTTGGTCAACCACCATAACTTCCTCCTTTGGAACTATCTCTGGGTCGCATTTAGTAACAAATTTCGAGAAAACATCTCCGCCTGATTTAACCGTTTGGATAAGCTTTAAATCTTCATCTACATAAACCCTATACTTTGGAGGCTGTAAGATCTTCCTAAGTCTAAGAGCGCCTTCTAAGCCCAAACTTATGAAGCCATCACTAGGCCTTATTGCTCCTATAAGTTTATCCCCAATCCATATGCGTCTAATTCTGCCAGTACGCCTGCTTTTCTCTATAAATGCATCATCAGGTATTAGCCTCGATCCAACTTCTGAACCAAACTGGTAGTCTGCTATTATCCTAATTTTCTCCAAGTCGCTGTATTCCTTCCCATCAAAGTTTAGAATCTCATTTTTAAGAATGCATTGTCCGAAAGGATAGACCTCGGATAAAGCTGATGGGACTTTATCAGAACCAAGCCTCTTCTTAACTCTCTCCAATGCTCTTCTAAGTTCAGGTCTTAAACTCGTCTCTTCACCCGAGTAGAAGAGGGCAGACCTCTTCCTTATTGGGTCTACCATTTTAAAGTAGCTCCAACCATCTTTGAAGGCTCTTATGAGGGCTTCAAGTACTTTTGGATGAGCTCTCGCCCTTTGCTGGACAAGCTCCCATAGTCTATTCTCTCTTATGGCTTGTTTTATAGCGTTTATTTCCCTACATATTGCATAAAGGTTATGCCTCGCTAAGAAGTTTATACGCTCATCTTTAGCCATTCTTCTAATTTCACCTAGGTCTCTATTTGAACATTGAGGGCAGTTGCACGGTAGGTAGTCTAATTCTTCGATTCGCTTAACACCCCACTCAGTCATATATCTTCCGTCTTTAGCGTAAATAGCATAACTGGCAGAGTCAAATATGTCATAACCTATCGCTGTTAGAAGAGACAGTACTATCGGATTACCCATTCCAAATGCATGTAAGGGTTTTTCCGGGGAAATATTAATCCTGCTATTCAATCCCTGGATAGCTATGAATTCGAAGTTATAACTCATCCAATATTTCGGCGGGACTCCCACAGCGAATACGTCAAAGTCGAAGTTGGACATAAGTCTACACGATAATTCTAAAAGCTCAGGATAGGCTCCGCCCTGTATAACACCCTCCCAAGCAATCCTACCTTTAGACCTTAAAGTAGACCACTCCTCCCCCCGTTTAGCGGTTTCTATAACGCTTTCCCTACATTCCTCGAAGCTTTCGCCGCGAGATGGTACATCCAACATGACTCCTACGTCAACGTTTATTTTCTCTTGAAAACTAATTATTTCTTCTTGTTTTAATGCTAATCTACTCTTAAAGCTTTGATATGCACCTGAATCCGTAAATACTATTCCATCGAAGTTTAAAAAAGAATGTATACCATTCTTAAGAGCTTTCTCTCTTAAAGCCTCGTTTTTATATATTATATATGCATTAGTCATTATCGCTTTAAAACCATACTTCTCTTTCATTTCAACAGGAGGTATAATAGGTATATTCGGATTATAGACCGGCAGAAAGAGAGGAGTTTCAACAGTTTTCCCCTTAACTCTAATTTTGCCAAGTCTAGCTCCAGCATCCCGATCTTTAATTTCGAATTCTAAAGTCAACCTGCTCTTAAGAGGAGAAGAATTGGAGACGGTATAATAAGTATTCTTACAAGGTTACACTTAAAAATCCGTTCGATCGGTGTGATCCACTGTGAACGCCAAGGCCTCCAGCTTCTTTCGTAAAGTATTTCATAAAAAGTCCTCCAGCTTCTTTGAAGCTTTAATCATCTTCACATCTTCGCCTGCTTCAAATACGAGTCTACCGTAAACCCCATCAAAACCAGGTTTTATCCTTAAGGAGCCTGTTCTCTGAGCGGTTATAAGTTCAACCAGCTTCATGTTATCTGCGACCTTCAAAATATCTTCACGTGAAGCCTCCAGAAGGATGAAATATTCACTTCCAAGCTTCGATGTTAAGTTTCGATAGGTTTCCCAAACCTTCTTAGTGGATAACGCTCCCTCATAAGATGGGTCTAAACCATGAGACAATGCTATGAGCTCATGGAGCGGCAATGTTGAAACATACGGTATGGCGTTATAAGGCTTAAATCCCCTAGGCCGGTCGGCCAACTCTTCAATTCTGCTTTCAACACCCTTCGTAAGCGTTCTACCGCAGATAGGGCATTTATATTTAAGTTTAGAGGCCTCTTCAGGCGATAGTGGTCCTATGCCACACTTTCTATGGCCCGACCAATGGTACATCGGGGGGTTTAAAGCCTTTCCCGTAGGCCGGGTTAACTTCGACTGTCATCACTATTTTCGTAGTGTCTCTATTTTTAATCGCTTCGGCAATTTCTCTGTATGTCTTCTCCTTTAAATTGAAGACAGTAGCCTCCCTGCCCAATCTATATGGATAGGGACTGTGAGAATCTGAGAAGCTTAGAAGAGTGTATCTATCTAAAGCTGAAATCCTCCAGTTCATAGATGGGTCAGAGCTAAGACCCGTTTCAAGGGCATTTATATGTTTAGCCATATCTTCATAGCATTCCTCCATTTTATTGACTCCACTTATGGAGCCGAATATACCCCACCATGGCGTCCAAGCATGAGCCGGGAAAATAACAATGTTTCTATCTGTCTCTAAGAGGATTTCCACAAGTTCAGCTGGTCTAATTGAGAGTATCGGTCGTCCATCTGTATCCAATTCGCCATATCTTCTAAGTTTTTCTCTAAGTTCTTCTGCCTTGTCTAGGTTTGACATAGTTATGACGTGGTGTATCCTCCTAGTTTTCCCCTCATACTCATGAATAGTAGCAACTTCTGTTTGAACTATGAAAAGTGTTGAACCTCCGCTCTTACTTTTATAAATTCCAGAATCATCCACTTCGGTGAGTTTACTTTTAAGTTCTTTAAGCCAAGACCCATGTAAAGCGTCTCCAGTGCCAACTATGTTAAGTCCTTTCATAGTAGCGTAGAAATCGATTTCCTCAATCGTCATATCTCTACTTGTTGCAGCTGAATACCTACTATGTACATGTAGATCGGCGTAAAGTCTGACCAATATTTACCCCATTATAGTTAAGACAGTATATTCATTAAGTTTTTCACTCAGGATGGGTTTATAATACTGTGATTGAAAAATGGTTTTTAACTCTAGAGAGTATCCAGTTAGACCAGTTGTAGCAGTCTCTGTTTTTATTAAGTCTGGAAGTAAGGTTCTCTTAATTAAGCGTCGATTCAATCCAGGCTCAGGAAGATGGTCTATTCCAGGCGGTTTAATCGAGCTCGGTGAAACTGTACGTGAGGCAGCTTTAAGGGAAGTTTATGAGGAGACTGGGTTAACGGTTAAACTTGGTAAACTTTTGAACGTTGTAGACTATATTGAGAGGGATGAAAAAGGCGCTGTGCGATTCCACTACGTACTGATATGTTTCTCAGCCTACGTTGAGGGCACCCCTCCCATTAAGCCGTCGGAAGAGGTTGCAGAAGCTGTGTGGGTTGAAGAATCTGAGGTTTTAAACTACGATATTACGGATAGTTTGAGGACATTGTTGTCTGGAAAGTAGTCTGCCGCTAAATTACAGCTTATTGATTTTTTGGAAAAGATTAATATTATAGATTCTCACTACTCTTCATTAAACGGTGTCTCTTAATGTCCGACGTGTCTATAAAGCTTCTTGAGAACAGTTTAGGTAAAATCGTATTGGTTAAACTTAAGGGAGATAAAAGGATTAGAGGACGGCTTGAGGGCTACGACCAACACATGAACCTCTTCTTAGAAGATGCTGAAGAGATCCTGTCAAATGGCGAGGTTAAGAGTTTAGGACCTATTATACTTAGGGGGGATAATGTAGTAATAATATCTCCAGCGGGTTAGGTGAACAACCGTGGTTAAAGGAACCCCCTCTATGGGTAAATATGGAAGAGAAACATTACATATACGTTGCAGAAGGTGTGGACGTAGATCCTACAACGTTAAAAAACGCAAATGTGTTGCATGTGGCTTTGGTGCTTCCAGAAAGCTTTTAGACTTCTCTTGGCGCAATAGAACGATCAATAGGCTTAGAAAAAGCTAACGTCGTCAATGCAATTTTAATTGGTATATAATATTGACGACGTTTAAAATGGCTAATCTTGCTTTAGAATTTCTTCAATCCTCTTGTTAAGTTCCTCCTTAAGCCTGTTGCTAACATCTTTCCCCGAGAATGCATCTATTCTAGCAGCAATAGATAGTTTAGCGGCTAAAACTCTAGATATTCTTCCTCTAAGCTTCCTAGGACTCTGCCTTATAAGTGGATGTTGAAATATGAGCCCGTGCTTTGGAGGCTTCGACCCAGTTCTTAAGGCTCTAAACAGGGCTTTTTCAGCCCCCAACACTTGGATTGTACTTGATGGCATTTTAGACAGAGCTTCTAAGCCTCCTGCTTGAGCTATTAGTTTAGCAGCCAATATCGGTCCGACTAATGCGTATAGATTGGGAGAGATCTCTTTAATTCTTTCCTCCACGTATTTTTCCAGCCTCTCTCTAAGATTTACGAGTTTTAAAACGGTTGAAGCTACTGCTTGTATTTCCTCAAGGTCCCGCCTATCCATTTCAACGTCTATAGATGTTTTTAAAGCGTCGAGAACAGCTGAAGCCGTCTTCTTGCTTATTCCAATTTTACTCAAACTTTCAATATTGATATTTTCCTTCCAACCTATTTCAGACACTATTTTAAAATACTCCTTAGGGGTTTCCACAGCATCGCTTAACTCTGAGAAGTACAGTCCATACCATTCTCGTAGCCGTCCGTAGAATAGGTTTATCGTTTTATCAAGCTCTTCTAGTGCATGTATCGTCTGGATAACATATACGTCTCCTCTCCCACTCCGTTCCCTTATAATTCTCCTTGCCAATAGGTCTAAAGATTTTTGAACAACATCTAAATATTCGCCCCTATTTTTCACAAATCCAAGTTCTAATGCCTTAGATGCAAGTTCTCTTCTAACAATTCTCCCAATCGTGCTCGGGCTTTCAACTACAGTCTCAACGTTTAAACGTTCTCGTATAAAACGTGCTGATGACTCACGCTCTACTATGAAAGACTTGAACCCCTTGCTTTTAAGCCTCTCAACGAGTTTTACCAATTCATCTACAACTCCTCCAGCCTCCATGGTGTAAAGCCTCTCCGCCAACTCTACTGGATTATTTGGAAAGAGTATATAGTCTATGGTCTTCATCTTATCATCTAAGGCGATCACTCCGAAGATCAATTCTAAAACTGTACATTTTGCACTCATCTAGAAGACTATTCGTAGAACTCTACTATAAATAATTGCTTAAGTCGGATCGATAGGGAAAACTTTAACTTATAGTATAGGTATTCTTCTTCTCGGTGAGTCTGTGAGCGAGCAGGCCCCAACTCTTCAGTGTCCATGTGGAAGAATCATTACAAATCCGCAGGAGTTTAAACTGCTTTTCCTGAAGATGGAGATGAAGGAGATAGATATTCTATGTCCAAACGACTCATGCTACCTGAGAGAGCTTGGGTATATAAAATTCGATATTAAAGAAGGCTCTCCTGTGTTTAAGGAAGCTATGTTCTACCCACCATTCGTAACTTGGAATAACAGTAGACTTGGAAGTGAAGCCGCTATGAAGCTCATGAAAGAACACCTTAGAGTAATCGTTACTAAGATTGTGGACTGGAAGAGGATTAGAGAAAACATCGAAAAGTTTAAACTTACTTAGTTCTGAACTGGAAAGTTTAAGCGCCACTTTACAACTTTATTTATCGTTATGAATAGGTTTAAGTTTCTTCCCCATATGGGTGATGCTTTAATAGAAGCTTATGGCTCATCGTTGGAAGAAGCGTTTCAAAATGCGGCATTAGCTATGTTTGAAGTAATGACCGATACATCTAAAGTTGAACCTTCAATGGAAGAAGTTGTTGAAGTTGAAGGCTTCGACTTAGAATCGCTTCTCTACAATTGGCTTGAAAGCCTTTTAGTGATGTTCGACGTAAACAGTAGACTTTATTCAAAGTTTAAAATTGAAAGTATTCATCAGACGACTGAAGGCTATAGGCTTAAGGCTAGAGTATGGGGTGAGGATTACGATTCAAACAAACACGAGCAGAAAGTCGGTGTTAAAGCAGTAACTTATCACATGATGAACGTGGAGGAGAAAAACGGAGTATGGATTTTAAGGTTTTTACTCGACCTTTAAAATGCTAAAGTTCATATTCATTTCTAATCTTGGAGAGCATTCCTATTGATGAGTCGAGCTTCTTCTTCAAATCCTCTATTAGTGATGTATCACCTGGGTCTACACTTCTAAGATAAGCTAGATATATGGATGTAAAATCTGCCATGTACAATACTGTGTACATATTTGAAAGTATTGAGCTTCCAAACCCATGTAAATCGTAGATGCCTGAAACGGATTCCCTTATAATCTCCTTAGTGACCTCGATTCTGGCTGTGATTTCAGGAGGCTCTATTTTTCCTCTTAAAAATATGATAAACTGGTTTTTCACGTAGTATTCTGGCTTCTGATACACCATAACCTCGTTATGGTTTAATTCTGGGAATTCATCCCATCTGGCTGCAACTTTACTATTCTCATTAAGCTGGTTTTTAAACCTCCTAGCTACGGATGAAAGATACCAGTATCCAAATATTACGGGCATTTTCCCATAGATCATCCCAGCGAGTCTTTTAGCAGGATTCTCTTCAGTAGGAGCGGCTCTTGCAAGTTTAATCTTAAGCTTTTTTAGGTTTTCTAAAGTTTCATCAACTTCCCATTTAAGATCAACCTCCGCAAGTTTTTCGATTATAGGTATTAATGGTGTGGATAGGTAGGCTATAGCAGCCCTCGGAAGCAGACCTGGTGGAACTTTCACATGAGGTATTTTAAGCCTCTCAGACAATTTCTCCATAAGACCGCCTGAGCTTAACGAGATTACTCTGCACCCGAGTTTATGAGCTTTAACCATGAAGTTTAACGTTTCCTCAGTATTTCCAGAATAGCTTATAGCAAATACTACTGTCCTATCTGAAATGTAAACTGGCGGGTCGTATCCTCTGTAAACATCTATTGGAATTCTTACTTTAAATCTAAGCCAATCTCGGATTAAATCCCCTCCGACTGCAGAACCACCTACACCAGCAAATAGGATCATATTGGGGTTGAGTTTTTCAAATTCTATAAGCTGTGTAGACTCTAAGCCTATTCTATAGGCTTCTTCAAACTGCTCTGGAAAAGACTCTGCAAGACCTCCTACGTTAAATCTATCTGAGATTCTTTTTTCATCGTACATGTACGTATACCTCTTTCAGACACGGTATTCCAAGCTATTTAAATATTCTCAAAATTGTGTGACTATTAACATTGAGGTTTCATCTATTGTCCGATCCACGATGCTTGTATGACTATGCTGAGTCTAAAGCCACATGTATGTCTCCATAGCACTAGCTACAGCCTCTATATTCTCTAACGGTGTCGGAGGGTGTATCTCGGCTTCAAGCATCAATCCACCCATCTTTAAAGCGAGAAGTTTAACAATACGTTTGATGTAGCTTTTAATGTCTTCACTCTTCCCAAATGGCACTAGATATTGTCTATCTATGTCTAGATCTATGCAAATCTTGCCTTTACATATGGAAGCTATGTTATCTAAGCCGTTTACTCTATCTTGAATGTTTAAGATGTCGGCACCAGCCTCCATAAGTTGGCTTAAAACCTCGACGACATGTCCATCTGTATGCAAATATACGTGAATGCCTCGGCTTCTTATCTTCTGAAATATTTTAGCATAGCTTGGAAATATGAACTCTCTAAATGTTCTAGGACTTATAGGCATTCTGGTTTGTGTACCAAGGTCGTCTCCAAAATAGATCACATCTATCTTGCCGTACTCTAGAAACTTATCTACAAGTTTGAGGTTGAATTCTGTGAGTCTATATATCAATTCGTAAATCTGAGGAGGCTTCTGGATGAAATCCCTCAGGAGGTTTGTAAACCCCCTAAGGTAGTAGAGTCTCTGGAAGAAGAAACCGTGGGGCATACCTGCAGTTATTAGATTGCCCTCAGCCCTAGCTTTATCTAAACTTGAAAATACTTCATTCCATGGAATGGGTTTTTCAGCGCCCTCAACGGGAACTCCATCCTCTGGATCGGGCATTTCATAATATTTAAAATTCTCCCAACTTTCCAATGGATGCTGTATAACTTGGCCTTGAAACCCCTCTATATTGAAACTCCAGATGCATCCGAAGGGGTCTTTAACCTTTCGGTCGGCTCTTAAAACGCCGGGTTTAACACCGTACTTTACACCTCCGGGTTTAAACCCTGGGAAAACAAGTGGATGTCTTAACGCGACCTCCTCAAGCTTCTCCCTATAAGTATTCCATAGAGGCCACATAACTGTTATACGGCATGGTATATACTCAGGCTCTCTAAACTCAACAGTCCTAAGGTAGTTCTCCCTCCATGATATTGAAGGACTTCTCGTAGGCATATTTTCACAGACACTTGTCTTGTGAAGACAGTCTTTAATTTTTTCTCTACGTAAGTTAAAACACGTCGATATCTGAAACTAACGGTATGGATATGAATGTATTCTACGCCAAGCATCTATAAAAGCTTTCAAGCCTTGGGGTGGAGTATCCTTAAATACGGCATCTACTGGCCCGAGAATAAAACCTCCCCCCGGAGCCAGTTTCCCAATAGCCTCCTTTACAGCTTTCCCAATAATTTCACTCGATGATCTAAGTGTAACAGCTGAATTTACACCGCCCCATATACATACTCTCCCGTCAAGTCTCTCCTTTACAACGTTTAGATCCACGCGGTCCTGAATTGGGTCGACACCTAGTAGAAGATCTACCCCACAATCTACAATATCGTTAAGAATATGCATAATACCTGTAGTTACGATATAGCCGAATTTCAACCCTCTTTTATGAGTTTCTTCAGCCTCCTTTTTAAGCATTGGAGCTATGAATTTTCTGTAAAGTCTTGGAGGCCAGAAGTGTGTATTCTCATACCAGCCTCTGTGGACGATTAAATCTACGCACTTAGTCCTCGAAAGCAGTTCTATACTCTGTAGATCCCACTCTAGCACTATTTTAAGAAGCCTATCCATAAGTTTAGGCTCTTCGAATGCCCATTTAATAGTCTTCTCTATTCCACAGAGCCATACTGCGGCGTCACCACCCATAGGTCCCCAGCCCTCTACTAAAACTCCATTTACTTCAGCAAACTCTCCAACCTTCTCAGCCTCTTTTAGAAAGCTTTCAAGTTTTAAACCACTTGGCCTAGCGAATAAAACGGATAATGCATCTAAGTCTTCTTCTCTCTCTACTAGGTACTTCTTAGTCCTAGCCCTTGGAACGATATAATCATCAAATGTTGGAATATCCTCTCCGTGTGGCCAATCTCTCGTCATTCTTACAACTTGTTTTAACACACCTCTAGAAGTGTGATATTCTTTAACTATCAACGGATATTTCTCGCCATCCTCAGACTTTTTAATAACCTTAACGTCTACATCAGAACTTATCGTAAGTGGAGCATGAAGACTCAATGCGTCATCAAGGTCTAGATGTAAAAGTATCTTAGCCCTCTCAAACTGGTTTCTCCAAACAATGCCCTCGTCTATCAAGAAGCTTCTTTCAAAAAGTCTAAGATATACTGGCACACGATCAGGCTCTTCACAGTTTATGGTAGTCATCATTCTATCTCTTGAAATCATCGGTCATCTAGTGATAATAGCAATCTCCAATGGTATTTAAAAGTTAGAGCATATGGTTTAAACCACGTGAAGACATTTAGTAGGGCAATGGTATTCAGAAGGTGCAGGTAAAAGTTAAACAATAAATTTATATTGTAAGTACTTAAATGTGAGTTTTCTAAGTGGATATGGAGAGCATAAAACGCGGCAAAAGCCTTACTTCAAGCTTTCTATTGGCCTCGGCTTTTCTAATGCAGATGCTTACTGGAATTGTTGGAATAACCGTACCTATATATGCAGCGGAACTGGAGGCTTCACCGCTACTACTGGGATTTATAGGAGCCACTGGAGGATTGATATACTCCTTCATGCCTCTTGTCTCAGGTATTCTCTCCGATAAATTTAAAAGGAAAACCTTCATTCTTACTTCTACCTTCCTATACTGTTTATCTTGTGTAGCATATGGCATAGTGGAAGATCCCTACATGCTTATTCCCATTAAAGCTTTAGAATGGGTCTCAGTAGCGCTATTCTGGCCATCCGTGGAAGCTCTTCTAACGGAAGTCTCGGAAGTAAATATCGAGGAGACACTTAGAAGATTCAACCTTTCATGGGGTTCTGCAACTATCGTAGGACCTATGATAGGGGGCTCATTGATTAGTGCTCTTGGAATTAGAACGCCTTTCATAGCATCTTCAGCCACTTCACTTATACTAGCTCTACTATCGGTTATTTTAATTGAAGAGCAGTTAAAAGGTGAAAGGCTAGTTGAACATAGTGAAGTCTCTTCAGCAAATGGAAACAATAGAGTTTCAATAGTTGGAGCTGTAATAGAGATAATTCTATTCTCCTCAATCGGTGGGATAATATTCAACCTCTTTCCAGCGTACGCAGTCAACCTAGGAATTCCCGCTTATACTGTCGGCTTGATAATGTTGATTAATGGACTATTCAGACTCATAGCCTTCCTTGAAACTTATAAGATTGAGGCTAAATTCGGTAGACATTTCATGTTTTTAACTGGCTCGCTAATAATGGCATTTGCTTCAGCTTTAACAGCGGTCGGCTCTACGGCCTCGATGTTTGCCATATCTTTTGCACTCTTCGGCTTTGGAGCGGGAGTACTCTATGCGTCTTCAATAGCAACCCTTCTTAAAGACTGGGGTTCTAAGAAAGGTTACGCTGGTGGGCTGTTCGAAAGCCTCATAGGTATAGGGTATTTCCTAGGCTCATTAACAGGAGGTTTTGTATCGGAATATGCGCCGAATGCTCCATACATTCTAGGCTTATTCATAAGCCTTACCGTGACCATTTTCCAAGCTGTTCATAAAAAGTAAAACCTTAACATTTAAGTAGATTTTTAAACTGCTGGTTTTATGTCTAACTTAGAAGGATTCCAGGAAACTTTTACTTTATCTACTCTCTACTTCAACTCGACTTAGAGGATACCATCCATCTTCAGCGCGTCCAGCTATAGCTACTCTTATGGTTGGAATCTTAAACTCCGGGTCTACAATAGCGATCGCTAATTCATACGGTCCAGGTTTAAGATCATCAGAAACCCTAAGCCACGTAGTCACCTCTATTCTACCTGGCATCCAGCCTTTTATCGATGTTTGACTTATGAATATTTTCACCTCTCTACTCTCTAAGCTCTTTAACCGAAAGGCGAGTAAACTATCTCTGTATGGTGGTGCAACGCCAACGTTCTCCCAAATCATGTGAATTAAAAGCGGTGAATCCGGCGTTATAGCTCTACTATGCTCAAGTTCCCTTAGAACAAGACGATAGCCAATTCTTCTGAGAAAGTATTCAACTTCTTGTCTTGTATTTACAGGTATTGGTGTAGATTTATTGTTAAAGTAGCTGACATGGTATTTAAGAGCATAATCGAAAATGTAGTGTATGTCCCAGCCTTCTTGCTTCCATTTTCTCATATCCCAGCAACTTTCGAAAGCAACTGGCATTGTCTTCCAAGCTTCTTCAGCACCAGTCTTACTAATCTGTTGCGGGTAGAAATGCTCCATATGGTTCCAATTCTTCGAGAAGCCACCCATGTCGCCTAGACAGTCGGCACGCCAACCACAGCCTTTACGTATAGCATACCTCATACCGTCTTCATCATCTATATTAATGAGTTTAGGCGTTTTTGGGAATGCCTCACAATATGTATCAATTACAGCAAAACGCGTTTTGAGACTGGGAAGGCTTAAGCCTGTACCGCTCATATGCCACTCACCCCAGAGTCCAACAGAGCCTATGTCTACGAGACCTAAGTCTGGATGTCCGTCATATCGTCTTCCAAGTTCTTCGAGTAGTCTAAAATGTGCATCTTGAAAAATCGGGTCATCCATGTCCGGTATCCAGTACTTTAAACCGCCCCCTTCCCGGTATTGATACTCAAAACCTCTACAACCTTTATCTTTCAGCCAACGTGGAACATACATATAACTACTTCCAGTTCCAGCGCACATAATGCGAAAGGCTAGTTTTTGACCAGCTTTTCTTGCACGTGATAACAGATAGTCAAACTTTGGATAGTCTATTTCGCCTTCAGTTGGCTCGATTTCAGCCCAGTAGAATCTGAAGTAGGCTGAAGTACTTGGCAACCCTTCTAAGGTCTCATCTTCGTCGGCGAAACAGTGGAAGGTCTGCCAACCCATATCAGGATTCGCTAGTAGATCGTCAACCTCCTCTGGAACCACTTTCACCATACTTTCTTCTGGCAAACTAACACCATCTGTTAAATGTGTTTCTAAGACGTATAATTTTACTGGATAGCTATTAGTTTTAAGAGAAATGTACTCTTCAATATAAAATTATGAAGTATTTTTATTTTAAGCATAATAATAGGAGAAGTGGGCAAGTTTCACTTGTCTATGGATATTTTTCAACGCCTTCTAATATGGATGTCAAATTGAAAACGATGGTTATTTTGAATATTGTCTAAAATATGGTAGAACCTTCTCTCCGTAGAATTTTATGAACTTTTTCTCATCTGGGCTTGAACTTACAAAGTATATATGGTTAAAACCCGCTTTAACGTACTTCTCTATTGCTTCAATATGTTCATCTGCCGTCGTTGCAATTATCCATCTTTCAGCCAATGCTTCATCTCCGACGAGTTTTCCATGCTCTTCTATTTCTCTAGGGTCAGATATATCATATTTAAAGAAGAGAGGTAACATAGACCCTCTCCAGAATCTACACGATTTTAACGCTTTCTCGTAGTCTTCATCGTATGAGACTAGGAGTTCCACCACCTTTTCTAATAGCTCAGGTTTTCTACCAACCTTCTTCGCCCCTTCTTCAAAAGCGTGAAATAGCCCTCTAAAAATCTTCAATCCTCCAGGACCTGTAAGGATTCCATCGGCATGTCTTCCAGCTAATTCTGCAACTTTAGGTCCACCAGCAGCTACGTAAATTTTTATGGGCCTTACTGGCGTAGTGTATAGTTTCGCCTTCTTCAACCTATAGTATTTTCCTCTAAAGGTTATGAATTTTCCGCTCCACAGTTTCTTAATAATGACTATCGCTTCTTCAAGCATTTCAACACGCTGTTTTGGAGTAGGCCAAACATACCCCAAGGGAGATTCATTTAACGCCTCACCTGCACCAAGTCCGAGAAATATTCTATCGGGATACATATAGGCGAGAGTTGCAAAAGCTTGAGCAACGATTGCCGGATGATACCTAAGAATAGGCGCAGTTACAGCCGTTCCAATTTTAATCTTTTTCGTTCTCTCAGCAGCTGAAGCTATCCACGTCCAGGCAAAACCTCCGGCTGCTCCAGTATGAGCCCACGGGTGGAAATGGTCGCTTGTCCAAAGTGTTTCAAAACCGTATTCTTCAGCTAAAACGGCGTGTGCTAGAAGTTTATCGGGTTGATACTGTTCATGGCAGGTTTTATAACCGATAGTTAAAGAGTTCAAATCACCACCTCTTTAAACCAGAATCTTCATCGGTTAATTATTAAATTTAACCAGCGTTGAAATTTAATTGTAGAATGCAACGGAGGCTGTATAAATGGAATTGGGTATAAGTTCCTATACTTTTCCATGGGCTTTCGGTGTTCAAGGATATCCTCAACCTAAAACTCCCTTAAACGCTATAAGATTACTGGAGAAAGCTGAATCTTTAGGGGTTAATGTTGTTCAAATATGTGACAATTTCCCCCTACATAGGATGGAAGATGAAGCACTGAACGATCTTTCAAAAATTGCCTTTGATATGGGGATTAAAATTGAAGTTGGTACACGTGGAATTGAGCCTGAAAACCTACTAACGTATCTAAGGATAGCAAAAAAGTTGAATGCGAAATTACTTCGAACGGTATTTGAAGTCCCTGGTGAAAAACCGAGTTTAAATAAGATGATAACACAGATTAAACCTGTTCTTCCCCTGTTTGAAAAGGACGGTGTTTACATAGCCTTAGAAAACTATGAACAATTTAAATCAAAAGAACTGGCCCTTCTCGTGAAGAGGCTAGGCAGCTCTTATGTTGGAGTTTGTCTAGATACGGTCAATTCGTTCGGTGCTCTAGAAGGTTTAGAGGAGGTTGTAAACAGGCTTGCATCTTTCACGATAAATCTACACCTGAAGGATTTCGACATATTAAGAGTTAAACATAGAATGGGGTTTAAAGTGGTCGGCCGTCCTGTAGGTGGGGGGAAACTGAACGTCGATTGGCTTTTTAAAGTTTTGAAACGTAAAGGGAGAACGCCAAATGTAATAGTAGAATTGTGGGTACCGTTTCTAGGGTCAATAGAAAAAACAATATTAAAAGAAGAAGAGTGGGCTATTAGAAGTATTGAGTATTTAAAGAGGAGGATGCTGGAATGAAAGCTGAATTGGGAGAGAGCCGAGGGAAACTAACCGTTACAATTATAGGTGCTGGGGGAACGGCTGGTAGCTATATTACAGACAGACTACTTAAGGGAGACTATAATGTTCTTCTATGTGAAAAAGACGAAGGACTTATCAGGCTTCAGAAAAAAGGGTTTAAAGCCGTTGAAATGGAGAAAGCGGTTCCGATAAGCGATGTAGTCATCATGACTGTTCCAGATGATAAGATAAGTGATTTATCTAGAATAATTGTTCCACTGATGAAAAGAAATGCCACTATGATTCTACTGGATGCTGCGGCCGCGTATATAGGGGATGTATATTTAAGGGATGACTGTAGCTTCGTCATAGCACATCCGTGCCATCCTCAACTTTTCCAAGAGCAGGAGTCGGCAGAAGCATATAGAGACTTCTTTGGGGGGGTCGCTAAACAGGATATAGTGATAGCTTTACTGCATGGGAGAGAGGAAAATTTTAAGATCGCTGAGAGAATCTGTAGGGAAATATTTGCACCAGTGGTTAACTGTTACAGGTTAACCGTCGATGAAATGGCTATCCTTGAACCAATAGCCTCAGAAGTTATTATAGGAGCAGCATCCTATCTTATGAGGGAAGCGTTTAATGAGGTTGTGAAACACGGCGTCTCAGAAGAAGCAGCTCGGGCGTTTTTACTCGGGCATATTAGAATTTTACTGGCTGTTTTATTCGAAGAATCCTCTCATAAAATCTCTAAAGCTGCTGAGAATGCCATAAGATATGGTTGCGATAGGATTTTAAAACCAGATTGGAGGAAAGTATTCGATACAAAAGAAATGGAGGAGATAATCCGTAAGATACTGAAGCCGACTGAGTAATAATATTCATAAATAAAGAATATAGCGTATTTTCAGTTTAAAAAAGGCTAATCGATATTTCTTGTTTTCATTATCCAGAGTTCAGCTACACTCACTCCTCGACTTCCCTCTTTTGCAATCCAAGTTAAATTCAATTTTCCACCGATGGTTGCTTCCTGGGGGATGGAGCACTCTATGGTTATACATTTACCAGTAATGTTGATGAAATCGTGTATAATGTATTTTTCATCGGCCAATAATTTCACTTCATCTCCAGAAAAGCCTACGTATGTTATTCTGATTCTGTAAGATGCCGTTGGGTCTAAACCGTCATAGGAAATAGTTAGGGGATGCTGATAAGGTGAGAAGATCTTATTAACCCAAGCTAATGGAACACCGTCATATTTAAATCGCTTCCCTTCTAAGTGAAGTAAGGGCGTGGCAAACGTTATGCCTCTAGATGATATGAATCCTGGGTCTTTCCTCCAATCATTGGCTTCAAATAAGCGGTTTATGCTTACATAACTTCCGAAATTTTCATAGAACCCTCCAGGGCCAGGGTTCACCCTGTTTATGATCCTATCTATTGCCTTCAGTCTTTGATCTTCGTCTTCCATTTTACGTACTATTTGGAATTGAGCTAACAACCAATTCATGTTGTTTAGCGGCATGTCAATATCGTCCATAAATGCCCCCCGCTCCCAATTTGCAGCTTGATGCCTTTTTACTGAAAGTTGTAGTCCAATGTTTTTGAAGAGTTTATCAGCTAGTTCTTCACACTTCTTTCGATATTCTACGGCTACAGGTTCTGTTTGAGCTTTTCTCAATATTTTTTCAGCCTCTTCTATTGCTCTTAGTGAGCCTATTGAATTAGCAGATTCCAGCCGTTCAATGGCCTCTTCTTCTAATTCTGTCTCATAAATTAACCTCCTCCTAACATAAGCATCATAGTATGCTCTAAGTAGTCCCATCTGAAAACGCCAGTTCTCTAAAACCTCCTGAGGAACTTTCTTCTCCAGCTCTTGCCACTGTCTTAAAGTTACTTCTATACTGTCATTAGCTATAGCTGGGCCAATCCAATTATCCTCTAAAGCCATAATACAGTGGGCTATTTCATCTGCCCACTCGCTACTGATAAATACTCGAACATAATCTCTCAATGTTTCTATTACAGGTGTATTTGGGTTCCAGTCTTGATCGCTCCATATGAATTTATTTACATCGTCGTTAACGCCTTCCGAATAGCTTATGCTTCCAATCGTATATGGTGCAAATAGATTGTGAATATGTTTTTCAGCTTTAGGCCTCGGATTAATACACTCACGTCCTAGGGTTATGGCGAAGGCCACATCCCAGTTTGGAACAGGGTATTGACATCTAATAGAATGGGTAATATCTGGATAATGACGGATGGGGTACTCATCGGGGATTATTCTACGTAATTCTGGTAGTGGAGTTTTTACCCTAGGTCCGAAAACTATTCCACCCAACCAATCGGGTCTTCTTTTAACGTTCTTGTAGAATTCAGCATACCAACTGTCTGAAGGTGTTTCTGGAAACTGGGGAGATAGCCAAATTTTGGCATTTGGATGGTATTTACGTAGTATGGCTGCCACCTTCTCAGCCCATTGGAATAATTCATCGGCTTTCAGTATTCCAGGGTCTCCACCTGGAATGAAAACCGCATCTATTCGAGGTAGTCTACTGAAGATCTCTTCACGTTCAGTCAGCTCCCTCTTCATGTTTTCTTCGTTTACGATTTCTGAGTCAGAGAACATATTGGGATACCAAATCCATACATCTAGCCCATATGAGTCGATTATTTGAGACAGCTTCGCCATCATTTCTAAAGGTGGAATCTTCATGAGAGAGTTTATTGGCTCGTCGTCTGTTCTAGGTGGAACTATTTCAATCGCGTTCACTCCAAAGAATGTCAGTTCACGTATATACTGGTCAAACTGTTCAATAGACCACGCGTCGTAAGTGTTGCTCTTAGGTCTGTAGCCTAACTGATGCCCCCTTAGAGGGAATGCTGGTGTACTGGAGATCTTTAAGCCATAATGTATTTTAATGAAGCCCCTTCCCCATATGAGTTTACGTAAGAATCTTCCAACGCCATAAAGAACTCCCCGTTCATCTCTTCCGACAATAAAAATAACTGGATGGTTTTTCAGTTTTTCCACAAGAATCCTATAGCCTTCCTTACCCGGCTTTTCCAATCCGTCTAGAAGATTAAGATATGGGAAATTTAGATTCTTTAAAGATTCCTCTGAGCTTACCAGTATGACTGTTAAATCTTCCCCATCCCATTGATGGACTACTGGAAGCTTGAGCCCAGTTCTCTTCTCTACTTCCTCGACTAAAATGGCAATTGCTTTAGCTTCTATCCTTGAAATATGTCTCGGCGTTAAAATGATTGTATCGGAAATATCGATTAACTCCATTTTTAAACACTCTGTATTATTCTTGAAGATAGTATTTTAAACCTACGAATAGAATCGATAGAAGAGTGCATCGACTATACTAATTGCGATATTATCTGAAAACCCTTAGCAGTAATGCGGGCTATTTTTTATGAAGCCTAGGAATGTCGATGTAGGCCTCCCCCATTTCATGGCTATTCTTCTAAATACTTTTATTTATATGGAGAAACTTTCAACGGTGCTTCTCATGCTCTTATATGTAACTATATCGAACCTATATGGTCTTCCACGCTTAGACTTACACCTACTCCTTGGCCTACTCCTACCATGCTTAAACCCATCTCAAGCAGCCTCATAAGAGCTACTAAAATAAACTCCGTAATTAAAGTCGTCTTTTCTGACGACTTTAATTCATATCTGCATCCAACTTAAGATGGATATTTTATGCTCCTCTCAATTAGAGGAGGCGATTCTCTGGAGTTCTTCGCACCTTGATTTTACGGTTTCATATATCTCTTTTCTAAGTTCTTCACCGGTTAGATTCATCTCTCTAATGAATCTCAATCTTTTAGCTAATTCTACATCGCCTAGGAAGTGAATCCATAGCTCGAAGTCTCCACGTGAAGAGTGAAATTCTATCGATTTCACATCGATATTCTTAATCCTCTCACAGAAATCTGTTAAAGAGTCTGATGAAATCATTAGTGGTTTATCTATTTCAATGTAAAAGTTGAAGGCCTTCTCTTGAGGCACTTTACTTAAAATTTTCCTAGCCAAATCTCTATCTATCTTCGGTAAGCCCAAGGCCTCTTTACCCCGATACGTCAATGTGTATAGTCCGTCTTCTGTTACCGATATGTAGTCCATCCTTCTGAGAGTTGAAAGATGCATAACGGCAGATCTTGTCTTCAATTTGGCTTCTCGAACTATGTCTTCTAGGTTTACTGGCTTATTTACCCTCCACAGTAGCTCCAATATATCCTTCTTCTCTTTACTCAACTGCTTCAAAAATCTCCCTGCTCAATTAGAAGATCCCTCCTTTTAAACGTTTAGAATTTCAACATCAACTACTAAGTATCGGATGGTAGAGTTTATGAGGATGTAGTAAATTTAAGATTACCGCTTAAGGTGTTCCGTTTAAAATGGTGATGCTAAAGTGTCTAAAAACGAGTTGAGAAAGGATTACATACTTGATCGATGGGTTGTAATAGCTCCTCAAAGGAGGAGGAGGCCTTCAGATTTTTTTGAAGCGAAGAAGGATGAGGTGAAAAAGACGATATGTCCCTTCTGTCCAGGTAATGAGCATCTAACACCACCAGCAACACTGGTCTATCTGATAGACGATGGAGATGTCAGAAAAACCGTAGAGGTCGATGTCTTTCGTCATAAGAATTGGGTTGTTAGATGTATTCCAAATCTTTACCCAGCTTTTTCTCCGCCAGATGATCAAAAACCTGAGCGGGGATTTAAATCTACGGATTTCCGCAACTCCATGAAAACTTTGGGTTTTCACGAGGTCCTCATTGAGTCACCGTTTCACGATGAGCATCCAAGTATGGCTAGAAAATCTCAACTGAAACTTGCTATCAATGCCATTAAAGATAGATTTCACTATTTATCATCAAAGGAGTATGTGAAATACGTATCCGTCTTTAGAAATCATGGTGCAAACGCTGGCGCCTCTCTTTCACATCCTCATTCTCAAATAATAGCAATGCCGATACTTCCAAGAATAGTTAAAGAGGAAGCTAAGGCAAGTAGGGGCTACTACAAAGCTGAAGGTAGATGCATCTTCTGCAGTATAATTGAAGAAGAGGCTAAAAGCGAACGTTTCATCTGGGATAATGAAAGCTTTATAGTGTTCACACCCTGGGCGTCATTAAACCCATTTGAATTCTGGATTTTCCCGAAGAGGCATCAATCATCTATTTTAGAAATGACTGATATTGAAGTTGAAAATCTTGCTGAAACCCTAAGAGTGAGTCTAGGTGGATTGAAGAGTCTGTTGAATGATCCCCCGTATAATCTTGGTTTTCACATGCTACTGGAGAACCACTACCATTGGCATGTAGAGGTTTATCCTAGATTAACTATATGGGCTGGATTGGAGAAGAGTACCGGGGTATTTATAAACACAGTCCCTCCAGAGGATGCTGCGGAGAGTTTAAAAGAATCCTTTAAAATGGAGAAAAGCATGCTCAAGAGTAATGAGTAGTCAACTATACATACTTAAAACCTTTCTTATTCCATCAGACGTTATGAAATACTTCTTAATTCCAGAAATGATTCTTACGTCTACGTACTTCGCTTTTAAAAGTTTATTCAAGTTTTCCTCAGCTTTAGATGGTTCTACAGCTGTCCAACGTGATATTTCTTCAATCGTGAGGGACTTCTCAGGAGTCGTCATACCAATATTGTGGAGCATGCATAAGAAGTATACTTCATCTGAAATTGGCATAGGTCTTCCTCTATGCATAACTACACCCCTACGCATGACTTCTCATAGACTTCAACCGTTCTTTTCGCGACAGCATCCCAACTATATATTTCCCGGATCTTCCTTTTAGCATTTTCCACCAGCCAACGTGCATAATTTAAATCCGATAAAACTCTATTTACTCCCCATGCTATTGAATTTGGGTCTCCAGCATAGACCAAGACTCCGGTTCTATCATGTTCAATAATCTCAGCTAAACCTCCGACGTTACTGGCTACAACTGGGACTCCTGCAGCCATTCCTTCGAGAGCAACTATACCAAACGGTTCATATATAGAGGGGACTACGAGAACATCTGAGCTGAGAGTCAGTTCGATGAGTTCCTGGTCTGATAGAAAGCCTAGAAACAATATTTTATGTTTGTATTCACTTGAAACCGCAAGGTTCCATAAGTGTTCCTTCAGCCAGCCATCTCCAACTATCACAATGCGGGTATTCGGATGGTTACTAACGATTTTGGACGTGGCTTTAATCAGGTGTTCCACTCCTTTCTGAGGAACTAGTCTTCCCACGAAGAGGACGACTCTATCATCGGGAGCTATTCCATAACGTCTCTTAACGGCTTCACGATCAACTTTAACATTGTACTTGGAGGCATCAATAGCGTTTGGAATTACGTCAATCTTGCTTTGTGGAAGGTGAAAGTGTTCTTCAACTTCATGTTTCATGGAGTTGCTCGTAACAATTACTCTCTTCGACTCGTATGTTGCCCACCATTCTATTCCATCGATAAGGTAGGAGTCTGGATTGTTAAGGCTGAATGCTCTACCAAATTCCGTACTATGTAGAGTCAAAACGAGTGGTATCTTAAGATAGTGCTTCGTAGCTATGCCTGAGAAGGCTACAAGCCAATCGTGAATGTGAACTATGTCAAATTTAACATCCTTACTTAACATCGCAACCTTCTTCTCCATAAAGTGGTTGAATATGAACACCCAAGCGATGAAACTCGGATGACCGAGTTCTACAGACGTCCGATGAATTTTCACACCTTCAACTTCTTCATATTGCAATGCTCCTGGAAAATCAAGAGTAATGACATGCACAGGATGTCCTATTTTTACAAGTGCCTTCGCAAGCCCCTCACAATGTCTTGCAATACCACCAACTATTCTAGGTGGATATTCCCACGTTATCATGCAAATATTCATCGGATTGTCAGCCCAGTCTACCAAAATTGTTTAAAGCCTTTTCCAATATATAGGTTTCCTCCTCCATGATCTTCCTTTATCGAGAAACCATCGTATTTACTGTAGAATCGACTACTGTAATTAGATGGACCATTACCGTAAAGCTTCTTCATACACTCTTACTGTATTCTCCGCCACGTTTTTCCACGTGAATTGCTCAAGAACCCTTTTCCTAGCATTTAATCCACATTTTCTCCTCAAATCTTCGTCTTCTAATAGTACTACTACGAATTTAGCTATGTCGCTTGGATCATAAGGATTTATGTGAAAACCGCATTGATCTGGACCTGAAGGGATGACTTGTTCGCGCATACCGCTGACATTTCTAGCTCCGACGACTACAGGCTTACCCATGCTCATGGCTTCAGCGCAGACAATGCCAAAGGGCTCGTATTTAGATGGGAAAACGCATACATCTGCAGCTGCATAGTATTTTATCCTCAAGTCTTCCGGTACGAATTCACATTTAAGGACGACCTTATCCTTAAGTCTAAGTCTTTGGATTTCGTTTCTTAATAATTCTTCCTGTTCACCAACACCCACGACCACAAGCTTTGCGTTTGGTACTTTACTCAGAACCTCAGGCATGGCAAGTATAAGCGTATCGGCACCTTTAACCCAAGTCAGTCTCCCTATGAATAGAATCATGTACTCATCTTCATCTATACCAAGGCTTTTTCTGACATTGGTTACGTCTTCAGGTGAAATCCTCCCTGGATCGTATTTTTCGGCATCCACACCGTTATAGACGACATGTATCTTCTTTTCATCATAGCCTAAGCCTATAAGGTGGTCCCTCATGGCATAGCTTACAGTTATGATTCTACTAGCGTGTTCAGCTGTTAATCTCTCTAAGCGTTTAATCGTTTCCGAGCCATCTCCAGTCCGTCCTTGTTCTGTACTGTGGACATGGAAAACAAGAGGCTTATTCAAGCCTCTGCTTGAAAGTATCCCACCTATTGAACCCAACCAGTCGTGTGAAGCTATTAAGTCAACCTTCCTACCTTCATTTCTGACGAGATCATTCACCAGCTTGCTCGCTGAAAGCACATTGTAGAGGAAGACATCGCCGAAGAATTTTCTACCTTCCTCAGACCAACGTTGTACTTCCTCAGGTATGAACATTGGAAGCAGTAAGCTTATGGTTATATTCTCAACAATCGGTCGATGGACTTCAACACCCATGTATACGTCTCTTGTTGGGGCATTCTTCGTATGCATGGAGAAAACGGTCACATCATGACCCATTCTTACAAGCCATCTAGTCAAATATTCGGCATACGTTCCAAGCCCTCCAACGACATATGGAGGGTACTCGTAAGTGAAAAATGTTATTTCCATCATAGTTTCACTCTTCTTCACTAAGTTAAACGTTTCGTAAAGATTTCATTCTTCAAAGAGAAAAATATTGCGGTTATTCGTTAATTCAGTCTGTTAAGTCTTTAAATCCCTAAGCTTCCTTTAGCTCTTTTATTCTTCTCTCAATTAAGTCGAGTAGCAATTTACGTTTTTCCTCAGCGTCGATCTTTCTACTCCGTATATCCGCTATAAGTTCAGCAAGCTCATGGTCCTCAATAACGTTTAAAATCCACCTTTCAAAATCCCCCCTCTCCAAATGGAAGATCACAGATTTAACATCCACTATTCTAATTGCCTCGTAAAATTCCTCCAGGCTGTTGGCGGATAAGCCAGTTGGCATGGCAAATCCATAAAAGAATTTGAAACTTTTATCCCAGGGCACACGGCGCAGTATATGTTTATACTTAAATTCAGAGCTTTCAAGCAGGATTTTACATCTAGCTTCAAAATCTAACAGTACACCCATGTAGGCGATGAAGGCCTCAGTTGGACTTCCATACGGGTTGAATGAATCATGTACAATACCGCTCTCGCCTCCTCTAGTATACATATAGTAGAAGTGGTCGCTCGTCTGCAGGTAACGCCAAACCCTTAATAAATCCGTCTCGTTTAACTCTTTAACGATTAAACCAACTTCATTTAATAAACTAAATGAAATGTTCTGCTGGGGATTGCCTAACCAAGCACTCGTATCTCGTTCAACATCAGCCCATGAGACTGTTTTATCCGGTGGAACATCCAGCTCTCCACATGGAGCGTATTTCTGAACGGCTTCAGAAGGCGTGATCCATGAGAGATTATCCCACTTAGAGACTTCCAATGGAAGCCACTTTAAGAAATCGAAAATGCCGCTTTCAGCCCAGTAGTGTTCGCCGAATGTTTCATAGTCTAAGAATAGTACTATAACTTGGCCATAAGTGTGTGCTAGCCAAGTAGCATACTTATCTGCTGTTAAAGGCCACTGATCCCAATCAACCGATGTGAATCTAAAGCCTACGTCATCTGAAAGTCTATAGTTTCGTGTCAGAATCTTAACATCAGATTCTTTCGCCTTGTAGACGAAGTTTGGAGACCTCCAACCTAAAACCCTTTCAGCCCCCTCGGTTACGATTGCTTCAAACCCTAAAGCTTCTACCTTTTTAGCAATATCGTTATTGTAAATACACTCTGTATTTTCAAATGTTTTAGGCTCATAGTCGAATAAATCCTTTATAAGTTGACGGTGTTCCTCAGCCTGCTCAGAGAACTCTGATTGATCCATGTGGTTTAAACTTGCAAGTGAATGATAGTATGTTTGACTAAGCAGTTCGACACATCCACTTTCAGTCATTTCTTTAAATAGTTCTAAAAGATCTGGACTCCACTTTTCACACTGCTCTAGAAACGTACCCGAAAAACTGAATGAAACTTTAAATGGCTTTCTCTCTCTTCTAAATCTATCTATTTGCTCTAGAATTATTCTGCTTGCTGGAAAATAGCATTTCTCCGATATTCGATTAAAAATTTCCCTGTTTAATAAATTGTTAAAGTATATATCATAGAGGTCTTTATTATCTATTTTTTGTCGTCTAAGAATTTCTACGTTGAATTGTCGTCTTAGTCTTAGGGGCTGATGAACTTCAAAAATCATACAAATATCTGGCATTTTCACACACTTCAGTATATTATGTAGATACCGATTTTACACTTCAAATTATCACTCCACCGTGAACCAATCTTTTAGATACGTGTTTATGCGGGTAGATCTTCGTGGATATTAGTTCGCATCCAGCCTCTAAAAATACATCATCTGCTACAACTGTAGTTTGCAAAAGCTTCGTTTTCTCAGATGCATTTGAATCTACGGTTACATGTCTCCCTACAATACTCTCCTTTATTTCAGCATTATCGCCTATTATACATCTATCCATTATGGCTGACCCCTCTATCGTAGCGTTTTTACCTATTCTCGTATAGTTGTCTATACAGGAGTCTACGATTCTAACACCATCTGAAATCTCACAGTGTCTACCGATTAAGACAGCACCCTCTACTTCAATCCTCCCATCCTTTATTTTCCGTATAATCTCTTCCCTCCTGCGAATTGACTCGGGGCTTTCACCCTGTATCCAGACCGATACATCTTCAGAAACTCTTCCTCCAAAATCCTGTAGGGCCTCCAATCTACCTTGTAATATTCCAGTCATAGCTTCTAAGTATCTTTCAGGCGTTCCAACATCGTACCATGTTCCCTTTAAGACGTATCCATAGACAGTTCTACCAGTTTCAATAAGATAAGGTATAAAGTCGTAACCGAAGTCTAAACGCCTATTTTTACGTATCATCTCTTGAACTCTATCTTCTTTAAACACCTCTCTAACCTCTGGGCTAAAAAGGTAGAGGCCTGTATTGGCTAGGTTTGAAGGTGCTTCTCGTAAACTGGGTTTTTCAACGAATTCAGATATATGCATGTCATTATCAACTCTAGCGATACCATATCCAGTAACATCTGAAACTGGCATAAGCCCGATCGTTAAGAAAGCCTTTCTTTCCTCGTGAAACTTTAACATTTCTTCTAAATTTATATTGAATATATTATCACCTTGAACGGCAAAAACAGGGTCTGTAACATCATAGTACTCAACGTTTATTCTAACAGAATCAGCGCTCCCATAATCGTCTAGATTAGGCTGATACTTAATATGTACCCGTGGGCTAATGCCATACTTGGCTGAGAAGCCAACTCCAGATTCAAAATGGTCATGTAAGCTCCTATAGTTTACATAGCCTTTAACACCGAATATAAAATTCCTTACACCTTGTTTGGCTAAAGTTAAAATGGATATTTCAATCAACGGTAAATTTACCAGTCTAACACATGCCTTGGAAACTTCCACGGTAAGAGGTAGTAATCGTTTAGCTACACCACCTATGGGGATTATAACCCTCAAATTCTCCGGTTTTATGTCAATCCCCATGTAAAATTAACGCGGCTCGTAAAATTAAAGTTTGTTTGGTTTGAGTATATTAATAGGTCGACTTGTTTTCCTCGGATTTAAAGCCACGAGAAGCATAGTTCGCTACGTCGTCTTTCTGATCTCTACCCATATTCCTGATGGGTCGGGTATAAATTTAAACCACTCTATGCCAGCCCTATTAACCCACTTAGCTAGCCATTCAGGGCTTCTCCTACGCCACCACTCACTTTCTTTATTTGAACCGAGTTTTTCCACCTCTTTTTTAACGGCATCGATGAGCCTAGTCCTTAAATCAATGGGCATGTATCTTCCTATGGCTCCTCCTAGGAAGCCAATGGCGCCTACCTTCATAACACGGTAAACCTCTTTGAAAGCAACATCAGGTTTTTCCCAGAAGAATACAGCCCCTCTACATACGAGAAGGTCTATAGAGCAGTCTTTAAAAGGTAGATTGTGCGCGTCAGCACGTTGTAAATGTACACGGTTTTTAACGTTCTCTTTTAAAAGATTATCCCGAGCTTTAAGTAGTTTATCGAGGTTTACATCCAACAGGAAAACCTCTAGATCGGTGATTTTTGCAAGCTCTATTCCAAACCAACCTAAGCCACATCCAAGGTCTAAACATACCCCTCTAGCAATTCCATAATCATCAACCACCTGCCTAGCTAGAAGCTTACAGGCAAGCCTATGAAGTTCTTCACAGCTCTTCACAGTCGCCCAATAAGGCATGTCGGATAAATCTGTTTGAAATGATGGCATCGTGTTCACCAGTTATAATCTTCGCTGAAAGATCATAGTGTATAGCTTTAAATAAAACATTTTATCCACCGATGCTTATTCGCCTGTTTAATTAGAAAATTTAGATGCTGAATATCCGTCTGGCATTCTCACTTAAGACTCGGAATGCTATTTCCAAAGCTTCGTCGAGTTTTAGGTAACCTCTATCCACCATTTCACAGAGTACTTCAGATATTAGGCTTTTAAACACTTTTAATGCGCCATATGTGGCTTCAGCAACCCAACAATCCCCTCCCCACATGACTCTACTTGAAAGCCCCAATTCAATAACCTCCCTTAGTAGAAGTCTACAGGCTGATGGAGATATTATTGGAAGCCAGCAGAAATCTATATAGACATTTCTAAAGCTCACAGCTATTGCCGCGGTTTCCCTTATCCAAGGATATCCACCGTGGAAAAGTATGAAATCGACATTGCTGTACTTACGTATGACGTTTACTAGGTTCATGGGATTTGACCCTTCTATGATGGCTAAACCCGTATGGAATTGAATTGGAAAGTCAAGCTCGCTCGCTTTACTTAGAATATGGTGGAAGATGAAGTCTTGGAATAGCTTAACATCTCTAGACGTTAATCCTAAATCTCTCTTATTAAAAACCCTTCTAGCTTCATCTTCCTCAACTTCTTCAAACAGTATTGGTCTATCGTATGCAAGAGCCGATTTAAGCGCAACATAGCCTCTCTTCTTAGCCGCCTCTAAAACCTTATCAACGAGATTCATGTAATCTTCAAACGTTTCAACTTTAAGATTCAAGTACTTTTCGAAAACGTAGGGACTGTTTCCATTGTGGTCTCTAACGTCTCTCCTATAGCCAAACAGTAGTGAGTTTATCCTAAAGACGGGCTTGAAAAGCTCTGGGTCGAAGCTCTCTCCCCAAATATCCCAGTATGGATCCCAAAGAACACCATCTATTAGAGAACTTTCCTTAAATATTCTCCTAGTCCAATACTTGCTCTTATAGGCTTCACGGATTAAATTTGAAGCTTCTATGAAAGCCTCTTCAGTAGGAGGATCTATATCCACTCCGTATATGTCCTTAATCGCAATACTACAGGCTTTGTAGAAGGTACTTCCTGAAATCTCTCTAACGCTTTCTACAAGGCTTTTGAGATCATTTCTCTTCGCAGGAGGTTTGGCAGTCCAGAAAATGTAGGCGCCCTCGAAAATGTCAACAATAGACGGGTTTCTACTCGCTACGAGTTCCTGTGGGTAAGTGTGCTCATGCGTGTCTACAACGTGCATATTCGCTATTACCTCTGAAATTTTCACGTGCGTAGAGCGCATAAGTCATCTCTCTACACGTTATTCTTAAAATGTTTTAAATTTTACGAATAAACGCGGGAAGTAGAAGATTTGGGGCTTCACAGCCATCCATTTAATTTGCTTATAACACTACTATGCTATGAATCCTCTAAATTTTCAACTCTAGTAACTTCTCCTCCAACTCTGTTAGACGTATATTGAGTTCCTCAATAGTCCTATGTGGGATCATGTAAACCCGTATTTCAGCACATCCTCTAATAGCCCGTTTAATCAACCTGATGTACTTAGCATTAACGAGCATCGCGTCACGGGTCTTCAGCCCCTTATGGTGGTCTACAGCTACTTCTATGGAGTAGCCTTCAGGTTGTATCCGTACACGACCTTTCTCCGCGACTACGTCAACCCAATGGTCCATCTGTTGGAAGTCTCCTCTAAAGTGCAACCTTGTTTCCACTAGAGCGTTTTCTCTACATGCGACTTCATCTACTAAAACTAAACCACTACGTTTAAAGAATACTAGGGTTCTCATGGCTTTCGATAGTATGTCGGAGGGATATGCTCCTGTAAGGTCTAGTTTAATAAGTTCCCAATCGTCTTCATGTTTAAACTCGACTATCTCTCCCTTATACTCTCTGCCTACGGCTTGACTCCTCCCATCTACGAAGATTAAATTATGCCCTTCCGCCCCACAGATGGGGTTCTCGTATCTTTTAAAGCCGAAGTAGTCTCTATCGTAGATGCCTACTCCTAAGTCGCAGATGAAACTGTTGCCATAGCAGTGGTATATAAATTGACCTACATCTACGTGGTTGTGGGGCTCGGCATTGTGGCCAGCTTTCACCGCGAGAATCGGGGCGTCTAAGTCGTTCCAAGAAGACCGTGTAATTACAACACCTATTCTACGATACCATTTAGAGGTCTGTTCTGGAGGTCTTGGCTCTACCTCATCAGGCTTCCATATCAATTCGCGTAGAGATACACCGTTGTTTATAAGCCCCTCTTCTTCAAGACGTTGAATGTACCATGCAATACTAGGCTCTTTATAACGTTTTAAGATAAGGTTTAGAATATCCATGTACACTGAGGGTGTATTTCCAGTATCTCCAAAGTTCACTTGGGAGCGTGGTGGAAGATACATCCAAACGGGGAATGTTATAGTCGCTTTAATTCTGGGGTCTTCAAGTATATCTATCCTGCCATCTGTTACTTTAGCAAGTAAATCTGAGAAGTAGAAGACCCTGGAGAAGCCGTAAAACCAGTATCCGACACCTTCAACCCAAGCACCATCTGGATCTGCCGTCGATAGAAAGCCGTCGATGCTCTTAAGAATCTTATGGAGCAGTTCCATAGACCAGGGCTCATCTAACGCTACTAGTATTAAAGCACAGCCAGAGTTTCCAGCACAGACGCCGCACCAGTTGGATTCGTAGCCTTTACTCCACCATTGTTCATAATAGTGTTCTCTTAAAGGTATTAGAACACGTCGTAGAATATTGTAGCGCATCCATTCAAGCGTCTCCTTATCTAAATCGTTGAACAGCAAATCCCACGTGTCGGCTAAAAGCATAGCAGTTCCAGAGGAGAATAGATCTACCACGTGCTCTTCCCCGGGTTTGAAGGGTGTTTTCGCATGAGCTGGTATAACCCATGTAAACTCCTCCATTATAGCCCACAGGTAGTCCCTACAGCGGTCTAGGTATGTATTTCTCCCAGTAAATATGTAGGCTAGTGTTAAATCTTCAACCGCTCTTCTACGTAGAAAGTATGGCTCTTCGAAAACATGACGGCGACCTGTTCTAAAAAAGTCGTCGTAGAGAGAACGTGGAAGCTGTGGAATTGAATCATTTAACAGTTTACTTGCGTTTTTCAACACACCCTCCATACGATTTCTCAAACGATCTTCCATCATTCTACTACGTAGAGCTTCAAAACCGCCGATGTCCGTTAGAAGAAGTGGACGGGTAGTGGGATTCCTAACAAGCCTCTTCAGCTCATGTAAGTCGGGGATTTTCATAAACCTTGAAAATAGCTACTCTATTCGTTTATTTAATTTTGGCGATTTTTAACGTGAATGGTGAAACCATTTATAGGGGAGATTCTTAAAATTTAGAGAAGCTTGGTTTTCATAGTTGTAACTGGTACTCCTGGAACTGGTAAGACTGTTTTTTCAGAGGCTTTAGCTAGGGAAATCGGCTTTACGCATATAGACGTGGGAAAATTCTGCTTAGATAGGGGGTTAATACTGGGGTTTGACGATGAAAGGCAGACGCATATCGTAGATATGGTTAGACTTAGGAGAGCTATTAGAGGTATTAAAAATGACGATGTAGTTCTGGATGGTCATATAGCGCATTTAATAGCGCCATATAAATACGTTAGAATCGCCTTCGTCTTGAGATGCCATCCTAGGGTTTTAATGATGAGGCTTAAATCTAAAGGCTATCCTCCTAGAAAGATACATGAAAACGTTATGGCTGAAATTTTAGACGTATGTTTAGTTGAGGCTTCAGAGGTTTATATGGATAAACTGTGCGAGCTCGATTCAACAGATAAACCCGTTGAACAGCTTATTTCAGAGGCTTTAGCCTTCTACAGGGGTGAAGCTAAGCCTAAAATAGGCATAGTTAATTGGATATCTAAACTCGCTGAGGAGGGTCTTCTTGAGAAGTACATTAGAGGTGTATTTGAATGAGTAGGAGGCAATTCAAAATATATAGATGCCCTGAATGTGGACGTTTATCTTTAACTTCTTCAACTAGGTCTGCTAGGTGTCCCTACTGTAATACAACAATCCATTTAACGTCTTCAAGAATCATAGCCAGATTTAAAAACGCCAGAGAAGCCTCAGAGTACCTTAAAAAACTGAAATCTAAGCCATCTGAATTTAAAACTTTTTAAACTCTAACGTCCACTGTTTAAGCCATCCATGGTATGGTTTTCACCTAACTACTTCTACCTAGGCTTTCCGGTATAACCAGGAAAGTTGGAACCAGAACCATGACATCTATTAGCATTGGCAATAGTAGAACAAGCTCCATGTATCCAGCTTGCCATAGAAATCCTCCAAGTATTGTGGCGAATGACCCTATAAAGTCTAGTAGACCGCTTATCCCTTGAAGTCTACCTCTTTTCTCAGCTGGGAAGCTCTCCCAATACATCGTAATGAATGGAATAAAGCTTATACCACCTATTCCACCGCCGAAAACCATAAGCCCCATAGCCCCAAATGCCCCAGCAAAGATTAAGACCATGGGGTTTGGAGCCCAGACAAGTAGTAGAGTACCGATGTAGCTAAAGGGGCGGAGGATTAGAAAAACCTTTTTCCGTCCGATTGTGTCTGCAAGTTTACCCATTGGAATCTGCAGTAAGAGTGATACTGCTACGCTTACTGTTCCCAAAACCCCGAGTAGATATGGATCGGCGCCTTTCACGTCCACAATCCATAGCGGTACAAAGGGTGTTGATATGCCTCCTAGACGTATAACAGCCATCGTAATCAGCCAATGTTTAAGCCATTTTTCACTTCTCAAAAATTCATTATAGTAGTTGAAGAGGTTGAACTTCTTTGAAGCATATTGCGGCTCTCTCCCATGAATCGGTAGTGGTTCGAGCATTACCATAGTGAACACTACGGTCAGTAAGAACGCTATTAGTTGTATGAAATATAGAGGTCTTATCCCTTCAACATTTATCCCTCCGAAGCTAGAGACCACCATTGCTGCTGTGAATGGTGCGAAAATGCTTGGTATAGCCCATATTGTACGCGATAATCCCATTGCAAATGCTCTATTCTTAGGCTCAGTCACTCCAATGATGATTATATCGGTTAAAGGCATTATAAGTAGCATACTAATCCTCATTAAGATTATCGCTGGTATGAGCATCCACCAGTTTAACGCAAAACCATACATGGCTGCGACTAGTGCCGACATCATTAATCCTACTACTAACATGTTCTTAACGCCGTATTTGTCTATAAGCCACCCGGCTGGGGCTGAAAATATGGAGCTAACCACACCTCCTATGCTATCTAAAGAGCCCAATTCGATCGGGTTGGCTCCTAAAGATACTGCGTAAAGCTGATTATACTGCGATGGTAGACTTGAAGACCACGTATGAAGACCGATAGAGGCGAGTAGAATCTTAAACCTTCTATCTAAGCGTTTAAAGAAATCGGAAGCAGTCATTTTAAGCCTCCAGCATATGTCGGTAAACTAGACATTTGATAAACATAAGCTTAACGTGTTCCTCCCTCCATATATTAAAAGGCTCTTTCCTCTATGTGGCCGTAGACTTATAATAGCCTCTAGGCATACGTACTCCTAATTATGAAAGGACATAGACGTTTCAAAGCAAGGGGCGGAGAATTTCAGAGACTATCCTACAGTATCCAATATGTTAGAGCAAATCGTGTGTAGATTAAGGCTAAAAATCACCTAAGCAAAATTGATGAGCGTATAACCGTTTTCAATGAGTAGGTATATTACGGTCTCCACTAAAGTTAGAAAGGATATTAAGGAGGAAGCTGAGAGACTTGGCATCAATATTTCAGGTTCTAAGAAGGGCCTTAGAAGAAGTAAAAAAGACCGCCATCTGCTTTAACCTTGGGGCTTTTTGGAAATCTTCCCTCCATATATGTATCGAAAGCGGCAAACATCTTTCCTTCTAACTGTAATCTGTCAAGTCTGTCTATGAAGCCTTTAATAGCTCTTTTAGGTTCACCCATGTGGTTTGGGGAACCAACTAGAATCACATCATAATCGGGGATAGTTTTTAAGATCTACTTTTTTTTGAGTTCTTTAAGGAAGACTTCTATTCCGCCAATTTCACTCACTCCTTCGATTATTAACTCCGCTACACGTTTTGCATCACCATACTTTGACTCATAAACCACCATCTTTACCATTATAATCTATCCTGCTACTACGTTTTCCATTCAACTACCTAAGATTTGCAAACTCTGGATATCTTCTTCGTAGATGCAATGAAGAGGAACACCATAAAACTATGGTTAACTACGCCCAATGAATGAAGAGTTCTCAATCGAAAAATGCTTATAAGCTTTCGTGAAAGAGAGTCTTCTATACGACTGAGCAAAAGACTATCAAATACATGGAGTTTTAAAGGGGGAAGGATTTTGCATCTGAAATTCGGGGTTCATCTTCCTACTCACGGTGAATACGGCTATAGGGAGGTTCTAGAGGTTTCTCTTGCAGCTGATGAACTGGGCTTCAACTCCCTTTGGGTTGGAGATCACTTCTTCCTTCCGAGGGAATTTTACGAGAAGACCGGATGGGACCCTGATAAGCCGAATAAACTCGACGCTTGGACTCTGCTTTCAGCATTAGCAACACAGACGAAAAGAATAAGATTAGGCGCTAGGGTTTCACCTCTACCCTTCTACGAGCCGGCTAAATTGGCTAAAATCGTAGCTACAGTGGACATTATTTCTGAAGGACGTGTCAACTTCGGTGTTGGTGCAGGATGGTTTAGAGATGAAGCCGTATCCTACGGTGTTTACTGGGGTAGACATGAAGAGCGTATATCTAGAATGCTGGAAGCCCTAGAAATTGTACTGAAGCTCTGGGTTGAGGAAGATAAGGTCACATATATAGGCAAGTTCTATAGGGTTGTTGAAGCGCCATTCTGGCCTAAACCCATTCAGAAGCCCCACCCACCGATATGGTTCGGAGGCTCTTCTAATGCGATATTGAAGGCTACTGCTAAATATGGTGATGGACTCTTACTGCTTTCAAACATTCCAATTAAGGATTTTAGGAGAATAGCTCTATGCCTTGCTGAAACCGCAGGGGGGAGACGAATTTCATTAGCTCCCTCATTTACATATCCTGATGGACTCGGCGAAACCCCCGAAGAGTGGCTTTCAAATATAGAGAGTTACTCTGAGGCTGGAGCCGACACGATAATAATAGACTTTTCGATGACAAAGGTTTCGACTGGCACGGCAAAAACTATGTTGAAAGAGTTTTCCAAGGTTGTTTTTCCAAGATATCGGCTTTACTAGACATAGCTTCAAGCCTATGAAAAATAGGCTTGATTATGTTGATGTGTCTTTTAGAAAAAATTCTTCAAGATAATCTTGAACTTCTAACCGCCCTCAGGTTGATCTCTTTTGGTTTTATGTTCCACCCTTCTACCATTAAATGAGGGTCTTCTGCACCTAGTGTCTTCTTAGCGAAAGTCGCTGTCACTGTTCTTTTCTCCCCCGGGGTCAAACTGAAATAGTTGGAGCTCCAGAGAGTCGGCAGGACTTCGGGTCCATGTGAACCCTTAAGTATGCTGGGGTTGATGAAGAACGCGAGGCTGTTTGTCGGATTTACGAACGTTATGTGAACAATGTATTCGTCGTTTTTCTCCTCCAACTCCGCCGTCACATCTAAATCAACAAGTGGAAGTTTCATCAATTGGGTAAAGTCAGCATATGCATCACCTTTAGTCGACAGCCAGTAGAAGTTGGAGCTTATTAAGTTCCCCCCTCTATCCTTAAGCTCAAGCTTTATGAAGTAGACTGGGCTCAGGTTTTCCAATGTGGGGATCGTGAGGACAAAGTTGGTGCTATCTGGCCCCGCGTTTATAGTTACTGACGTGGAAAACTTCTCCGCCATATCGAAGTTTAAAACCTTCACAAGCACTTCTAAATCTTCAAAGCTTTTACGGTATCCATTTACAACGTAGACTGAATTGTCAACATAGTTGTAATATACGTGTAGTGGCTCACATGCGGTTTGCGCACCGTAAAAAGCGCCGTTAGGTTTTAGATAGTAGTCGTAAAGTTGCCAGTACAGTGTTGGCCAGGCGGAGTTGAGCTTCCAAAATATAACGCCACTGGAGAAGTACTTGTTGTGGGCAAATGCCTCAAACATCGCACGGACAGCCTCATACTGAAGCACTTGCGACTTCATGCAGTATTCCTCAAGCGTTGTTGGCTCGCCGTAGCGTGAATATAAGGCCGCTCTCATCTTAGGGTAGAAACTTGGGTGTAAACGCACCATCCACGAAGGAGTAGTAGGTGGCCACAGCTCCTCTTCAGGCATCATTTTACGTAAACTCGCTATAGGCGGAACCTGCTCACCACTGGGACCACATTCAGTGTTGAATTCTAATTTCGTATACCAGTATGACGGGGGATAGTAGGCGTACACATCAGGCCAAGGACCCATGTAAACGCCTGTATGTCCTGCTATTTTGGATGGTGCGCTTGTACATGAAGATATGTAGGGTCTAGTAGGGTCGTATTTATTGAGTACTTCTATATATCTAGCTTCGACCTCCGGGGGTGGATACTTGTCACTTCCATATGCGTAAAGGAAGACAGATGGATGGTTTCTCCAGCGGATTACTTGATCTCTCCAGCTCCATACGGCGACATCGGCCGTGTGAAGAGTCCATGTTGGCCAGCTTTCCCACGTAGAACAGCAGCATAAACCAGCCATAATTAATATCCCATACTTGTCGCAGAGCTCGTATAGGTGGTCTGAGCCTCGTGGCCCTTCTAGTCGAAGTGCGTTGAGGTTCATAGCTACAGCATATTTAACCGCCGCCTCCTCCATTTCAGGCGAGTACTGCATCATCATATCATCTGCGTATTCTGCACCCCTTATCACTATGTTCTCACCGTTGATTTGGAAAACTCTAGTCCTCTTACCATTAAAAACGTTCATCCAAGAAGTGACTTTGCGGATTCCAAAGCGGACTTTTTCAGCGTCAGACACTTCTCCGTTTATTAGGAAGCTCAACTTCAAATCATACAATTGTTGAGTGCCTCTATGAATAGGCCACCATATGCGTGGATTAGGGATATCTAACTTATGTTTAACCAATTTAGTTTCGCATGCCTCAAGTGAGACCTCTATGGAGAACTGGATAACTTCAGGTCCTCCTATCGATGTTCCCCCCTCGTCGATATTATTGACGTTCGAAATCTCGCCGTATAAGACTCCATTTACTGGCTCTGTAAGTAGATTGGTTAACTCGACGGAGATTTCTAGGTGTGCTACGTCAAGGGATGGCAAGTCAAGGTCTGTAGCGACGAAAGGATTCCTCATCTTCACTGGTCCGCTTGCCGTGATCTTCACGGGGTACCAAATACCCATATCTAGGTCGGGAGGTGTTGGATTCCAATCTACCCAAGCGATTGTAAGGTCTAGATATGTGCTTCTAGGAGGGAATATCTTCATCGCCAGACAATTCTCCTCTCCAGGCAACGCATAATCAGTTATTTCAAGTTGAAATATTCTATACGGACCTTCAATGGCGCTTCTATCAGCCACTAAACGTCCGTTGAGCCAGACCTCCGCGGCGTAGTTTATACCTTGAAGATTTAGCCAAATACGTTTCCCCTTATAATCGGCTGGTAATTTAAACACCGTTCGATACCACCACGGGACATCGAACGGAGGGACTATGGAAACATTCGATGCGGTCTTACCCCCTATCTTCAGTATATTCGTACCATAATACGGGTCTGGATAGACACCAGTTTTGACGAGAGCTGCTAAAACCGTACTGGGAACGGATGTAGCATACCAACCGTCTGGAGAGAAACTAAGAGTAGATATAACTCCTCCATCAACCTTTACCTCAGCTGACGACTTAATAGCCCAGCCTTCTCTAAGAATAATTGCTTGATGCACATCATATAGTAGAGCGAGGAAAATAAAAAAGTTACAGTATAACACAATTCGCCCGTTTTTAGACATATCTTAAAAAAGATGAAGAGGACGTGAGGAAGGTTGGGGGAGTGGTTAAAAGAAGTTAACCCCAGTCCTAGAGAGTGAGGTTTTATGGTGAAAGTGCCGCAGGCCGGATCAAAACCCCTGGTTCTGGTGCCCTTCATGCATCTACTTTGTGTAAGTTTATGGTTTCAATATTTAAGGATAGGAGCAAGCTTTCACCTCGTTACATTCCAGAGAGGCTACCCCACCGCGAAGGGCAGATTGGGGTTTTACTTTCCTTATATGAGCATGTATTAGAAGATCCAGAGAACGCTTTTCTTCAGGTTACGCAGATTGTCTGCGGTGTTGGAACTGGAAAACATGCACCGCCATACGCTCGTAATACGGCAAGCGTATTACATGCGAGGCATCTAAACTCGACATTTCACTAAAGCATGTCTATATTAACGCGAAGGTTGAGGGGGTCAGCAGATACCTGCTCTATAGGAAATTGCTGGAGAAGGCGGCTCCAGCTATAGCTTCACGGAGCTTAAGCCCTGAAGGGATGGATCCGGCTGCTGCATTAGACAACATTTATGTGATATGCTGTTTCTCAGAAGATCAGCAGGAGCAGGCGTTTGAAGAACTGTTAAAATTGCTGGAGTCTGATCCAGAGATTAACCTCGTAGTGGTTCATAATATTGCCACATTATTTATGCTGGATGGTGAAACTAAGAAAGTTTTCTTGCATTTTAGGGGAGCTCTTTTGGAATATCTAGATAAAAAAGCGAAAACTTTCCTGCACGGAGAATTTTAATTTTTTGTTCTTAGAGTACAGTTGCACGAAACTAACAACAAAGGGAATATTATCCTCTTTTAGCCAAGTTAAAGATGTTCTAAAAGAATTGTCTGGGTACAAATTTCAATGGCAACCATCAATGGAAGATGGTTTTATTATCAAGATTTGGTGATAGATGACTTGGGAAGAATCGTCTCCTCATGTTCTCTAATGAACACCTTATCGATACGTTGAGCTTTCTTCAAATATTCTATTTCAAGCGCTCTAAATAAATGTTTATAGAAGAGAATTTAAGGCAATGATACTTAAGTTTTTAAAATAAATCTGAAATCTTCAGAGAAGGATACTGTGGCTGGCTAAAATTTATAGGAATGTTGGTAGAAACGCTAGGATACTAATATTAACCGAGTCATTATGGAGTATACCCATGAGCTGGGCCTTCTTCTATAGACCGATGTTTCTAAGCATAGTTATTGGGCTTTCATCTATTGAAATAGGCGTCCTAATAACAATATTTAATCTCGTTACATCCATCATGCCCCTCCTCGGCGGGTATCTGGCCGATCGATTTGGTAGAAAAATAGTTTTCATGTTCTTTGATAGCGTTTGCTAGTTAACCTCCCTAGCTATATGGACGGTTAGCCATAATATTTGGTATGCATTCTTGGCATATATTATTGAGAGCTGTACCTTAACAATCTACTCGGTGTAGGAATGCCTACTCGTTGAGGATATTAGACATGAGTTTAGGTCGCTTATTTACGGCTCTATCTCGGCGATGTGGACAATCGGCTCCCTAACAACGCCTATTGCTGGATATATTATTGGATTTTATGGGCTTAATATTGGATGCAGAATTATCTTTTTATTAGCCCTCTGTGCTCTAGTGCCAGCCTTCATAGTTAGGCAAATATATCTTCAGGAGCCGGAATTGGGCCGGAGAGTTATGTCGGATAGATCTTTTTCAAGCATTAAGGGATACCTAAACTCATTATCTGTGGTGAGAAGGAGTAGAATAATCCTAGCATTGCTTATAATAATCATAATAGCTGGCTTCTATAATTCCTCATATGCCTACTTCTCACTTTATTTAGTACATGAGGATGGAATCGGATTAAGTGAAGATGTGGCCTCATTAATCCCATCAGTTTCATCAATGATTTCATTAATATTTTCTTTAACTGTGGTTTCAAGACTTAAGTCTAGAGATAGCTACCTAAAAACCCTAATACTTGGCTATGGCTTAGCGCTTCTTATCCTCATAAACTCTCGGAAAGGTTTTCTGCCAACAACCCTCTTGGTAGCAGCCCTACTAGGATTCTGCTCCACGGTGGCATTCTCAGTCTCCAGAACATTCTTGTCAAATCAGATTGATACTGCTGACAGTAGGGCTAGAGCTAAAATCCTATCCATATCTATAACATTATCTTCACTAATAAATCTACCAACACCAACTCTGGTCGGATACTTATTCAGCTTAAACCCGAGGACTCCATTCATAATAATCCTCGCCAACTTCTTAACATCCATGTTAATTCTTATAGGCTTCCTGAAGAAACAGGGATCTCCACCTTAGAGAAACAACTTTAGCCAGAAACGATGTAAGGATATTAATAATGTTTAAATGTATGTTTAAACATTTTCTTTGATGGTGAATTTGTTGGTTAAAACAATAACGATTAGGGATGACGTATATAGGAAGTTGTTGATGATTAAGCGTGAGGGTGAGAGCTTTAGTGAGTTATTTGAGAGGCTTATTGAGCGCACTAGCCCCCTTGAAGTCTTAAAGAATCTTAGGGGCTGCGTGGAGTTTAGGGATAAAGAGGTTCTGCTAAGGGAAATTTATGCTACGAGGGCTGAGCGTAGATTATGATCGTCTTAGATACGGATGTTTTAATTGAGATCTTTGATAGGCGGTCTGCTAGGGGCGATGAGGCTTTAAGGAAGCTTATTGAGAGAGGCGAGGATGTTGCCACAACAGTGATTAATCTCCATGAAATTTTATATGGTCTTGAAAAGTATGCGAAGCCTGTTAGGGATGTTCTGCTCCTACCAATAATTGATTATACAAAGAGGGATGCCCAGTTATCCGCCGAATTAGAGCTAAAAGCGGAAAGTTTAGGAACACCTGTACGAAGGACAGATGCCATGATTGCAGCCATAGTGTTAAATAGAGGAGCATCCCTCTACACATTCGATTTAAAGCACTTCAGTATTTTCAAGAATTTCGGCCTTAAACTTCTACAATAATTATAGAGAAAACTGCTTATCAGAGTGTCTGCATCTGTTTGGCTATCATGACCTCGGTTGCTTTTATCACGGTTTCAACCTCATCGTTTACCTTGATGCCTAGGTCCTCTGTTGCCTTGGTTGATATTAGTGCTGTTATTGTTGCTGGAACTGCGATTCCACTTTTACCTTTTGCTAGGTTTGACTCCCTCAAACAAAACTCAAACGTGGTATGTAAAGGCTGGAGCCGGAATGGGAACCGTGCTGCGAATGGCCAACGAGAAAAAAGCTTATTTTGCGGTCGGACATCAACGTTAAGCTTGGAGGAAAAATGTGATGGGGGTGGCTGTTAAAGTAAATGGGCTCACAAAGAGATTTGGCGATAAAACCGCAGTAGACAAAGTTAGTTTTAATGTTAGGTTTGGCGAGGTTTATGGGCTTCTCGGGCCGAATGGTGCTGGAAAATCAACCCTAATTTCGATGATTGCTGGTGTGATCGAGCCTGATGAAGGAACTATTGAGGTGCTTGGTGGCGAAGTGAGGGATTCGGAGATTAGGGCTAAGATTAATTATTGCCCTCAGAACCCCGCCCTATATGACGATTTAACTGGTTTAGAGAATTTAA
>Ga0209080_1000142_pt1 | contig 55326 bp, 63 predicted proteins | sample JNZ110809AmetaG_FD_184123 | JGI IMG/M metagenome (GOLD analysis project Ga0209080, IMG submission 184123) | Hot spring microbial communities from Jinze hot spring, China to study Microbial Dark Matter (Phase II) - JNZ 110809A (SPAdes) (version 3) ...
TTGCATGGGTTAAATTCAAAAATGATTATGGTAAAATGAAGATATGGAAGGAACCCATACCACAGAAGTGGTGGCCAGACCTATCAAAACCATACGAAGAAAGATACCCACGAAGATTCCCAGGGGAATAGGCGGCGGCAGTATCTGTTTAATTTTGTCCAACGCTTTGTCTTAAGTTCAGCATTTAACCACTTCATGTTAACGAGTAAAAATGAGTAAAATAAGGTTACCTCTATTCTTAAGCAATATCCGTTAATCCCGCTGGAAGATTCTAATTAGTGGAATTTACAATACTTTTATACGGGCTACATTCCTATTCTCAAGAGGGCTGCTAAATGTTTGGTTATATGGGGAGAATATTACGAATAAACCTAACAAGTAAGAGGTTCACCTTTGAACCCTTAAAGGATGAGGTATTAAGAAAGTTTATAGGTGGTCGTGGTCTCGGCGCCTGGATACTATGGAATGAACTCAGTCCAGGAACCAATGCGCTAGGGCCAGGAAATAAGCTGGTTATTAGTGCAGGCCCCTTAGCGGGAACAAAGGCTCAAGGCGCACATAGATTGATTGTGCAATTTAAGTCGCCTTTAACAGGAACCTATTTCAGGAGTGTGTGCGGAGGGTTCTTCGCAGCTGAGATGAAGTTTGCTGGCTATGATGCCCTGATAATAGAGGGGGCGGCTGAGAAACCTACATACGTGTACATTCACGATGATGGTTTAGAGTTTAGGGATGCATCGACAGTGTGGGGTATGACAACGGATAATGCCGCAGAGTTTCTCCACGATGAGACTGATAGGAATGCGAGGATGCTCATAATAGGACCCGCTGGAGAGAGACTAGTCAAGTTTGCCGCAATAGTCACAGATAACATGAGAACCGCTAGCAGAGGTGGTGGCGGCGCGGTCATGGGATCTAAAAATTTGAAGGCTATTGTCATTAGGGGAGACAAGAGACCAGAAATTTACGATGAGAAGGCATTTGATGATCTGGTGATAGAACAAATAGATAAGATAAGGAGTAGCCCCGCCTTTGAACCCCTCCGCAATTTAGGAACTAGCATGGCTGTGTATCCAGAATACCTTGGGGGATGTTGCCCAACATATAATTATAGGCAGAAAGAGCTACCAAATGCCGACGTATTCGACCCCGAAAACATATCCAGGTATGTTGTAAAACATTATGGTTGCTTCGGGTGTATGATTCGTTGTGGGAAGAAATTTAGAATCAATAGGGGCCCGTATGCAGGTTTTGTGGGGGAGATGCCTGAGTATGAGACTTTATGGTCTTTTGGAGCTAACCTTGGAAACACTAATATTGAGTCAATAATATATGCAAATATGCTGGCTGATTCCTATGGGCTAGACACGATATCATGCGGCGTTGCGATAGGTTTTATGATGGAACTCTACGAGAAGGGAATCATTAGTAAAGGTGAGACTGGCGGGCTCGAGCTGAGGTGGGGGAATCCCGATGTCATACCTGAACTTGTGAGGATGATAGCGTTAAGGATAGGCATAGGGAATTTACTGGCAGAGGGTGTTAGAGAGGCTGCTAGAGTCATTGGCAGAGGCGCTGAAAGATATGCAATGCACATTAAGGGTCTTGAACTCCCGGGTCACGACCCAAGGAGGGCCAAGTCACGAGGATTAAGTCTCCTCACCTCTCCTATAGGAGCAAGCCACACCATGGGCGGCTTCATAGGTGAGGAGAGAGGCTTTCCATATAAAGGCAAGCATATCGACCCATTTGCAGCAGAGGGGAAAGGTGAGATAACTAAGGAGACTCAGTGTGAACATGCTCTAATAGAAACAGGCGTCTGGTGTCTTTTTGTCGGCATGAACACAGAACTTTATAGTAAAATACTTTATGCGGCAACTGGTGTTGAGGATTTTAAGAGACTGGGAACTCTTCTAGCTATAGGTGAAAGAATACTGAATTTAGAGAGGGCCTTTAATGTCAGGGAGGGCATTGATGGTAGATATGATAAAATGCCGGAAAGGATAACAAAGGAGCCTATCCCAAGACCCGCACCATCAAAGGGACAAGTGTTTGAGGAAGAAATTCTTCTGAAGGATTATTATAGAGCATGCGAGTGGGATGAGAAGGGAAGGCCGACAAAAAAGAAACTTATTGAATTGGGTCTAGAGGATGTGGCTAGGGAAATCTACCCTTAAAAGGAAAATATCCTCATGGGTAGAGAGAACTGGGGTTATTGACAGGAAATATATAGAGGTGGGGATTAAGGGTTAGCTATTGCCTCGCGAAGAAACCATATTCGAGGTACAGCGAGGTAACTATTGGCCAAACTTTTAGTGGGTCCCCTCCAGAAACTGGCAAAATGGCTCCTGTGATATATGAGGCGAGGTCTGAGGCGAGGAATAGAGCTGCTCCAGCAACCTCCTCTGGCATACCAGGCCTCTGTAATGGTATAAATGTTTTAGTTAGTTTTTCAAAAAACTCTTTATTGTTTTTCATTGGCCCCCAGAAGTCCGTTATTATGGGGCCTGGTAAAATGGCGTTGACGTTAATATTGTATTGAGCCAACTCAAAAGCCATGTCCATTGTTAAACCCAAGATTCCGGCTTTTGCAGCATGATATGCTGCTCCGCCTGGACCTCCTGGGCATATAGCTCCAAGCGAAGAGACATTGACTATCTTTCCATATCTCCTCTCCTTCATGTAAGGTATAACTGCTTTACTGCATAGGAAAACGCTCTTTAAATTGAGATTTATGATTGCATCCCAGTCCTCCTCCGTAATCTCTGTAACTGAGAGAGCAGGTTTCTTAGCTACTTTTATCCCGCCAGCATTATTAACTAAAATATCAATTCTCCCAAACCTTTTAATCACTTGGTTAACCATATTATTTACTTGGTCAGATTTGGTGACGTCACATTGAATAAATATCGAGTCTCCCCCCTTCCCCAAAATTTCTTCTGCAACCAGCTTTCCCTGGTCTGAACTTGAAATAACAGCGACATGAGCACCCTCTTCCGCAAACTTTAGAGCTATAGCTCTCCCAATCCCCTTACTAGCACCAGTAATAATTGCAACCTTATTGAGGAGCAACATTTTTAAATCACCCCGATCTTCTAATATTCGATTGTTATATTTATTCTTAAGAGGATAACAAGCCTTAATAAGAGGATGCTATTAACGCACTGCTAATCAATGAACTTAGAAAAATTTTATCTTAGAAAACTGCCAGTTTCAATATGCCCAACGTGGAGGAAAATATCTTTGGATGGAGAAGTGAAGAAGCATAAAGCTATATTGCTTAAGCAACCGTACACTCTGGTTCTTGAGGAGATTCCGACGCCAACTCCTTCAGGTGAAGCCGTATTATTGAGAGTTCTAAGTGCAGGCATCTGCCATTCAGATGTGCTTAGATGGAGAGGGGAGTTACCCTGCCCGGAGGGAAGGCGGGCTGGGGCTGGCACTCATGAGGTTGTTGGAGAGATCGTGGCTCGGGGCGAAGAGGTTCCAGAGCCATTTAAGGAGGGACTTAAAGTTCTAGTATGCTCTCAAGCAACCTACATTAAAGAGGATCAATATACTAGAGTTGGGTTAACCCATCATACAAAAAATGAATTTTTTGGAGGTATGCAGGAGTATATTCTGTTACCCCACTATAGATGCTTGGTTAGCGTGGAGGGTTTAGAGGATATTCATGCAGCAGCCCCATTAGCCTGCGCTGGACTCACAGCTTATGGAGCTATTAAGAAGCTACGGTGCTTCATTAAACCCGGTGACCATGTTGCCATTATCGGGCTCGGAGGACTCGGCTTATATGCCGCTCAATGGGCGAATACTCTCATGCCCTATGCAAAACTCATTGGAGTTGACCTCAAAGAAGAAGCGCTTAACTTTGCATCTAAAATTGCCAAATTTAGTATGCTCATTAATGCTTCAAAAGAGGATCCCATAAAGGTCATAAATGATGCGGTAGGTGGTGAGGGTATTAGAGGGGTAGTAGATTTTGTGGGAAAACCTGAAACCATAAGCAAGTATCTTAATGTCGTAGGTCACCTAGGAGCTTATATAATTGTTGGGGTGATGGGCGACAAAATAACGATACTGAATTTACGCGATATCGTGACTAAGGAAATAACCATTCAAGGGAGCTTTATGGGATCCCTACAAGATCAATATGAAGTTGTGGAATTTGCTAGAAGCGGATTAATCAATTACAGGGCTGTGGTTACTAGAAGATTAAAGTTTGATGTAGAGGAGGTTAGCAAGGCATTTATAGATCTTGATCAAGGCAAGGTGATTGGGAGGCAGATAGTGGAAATCTCTAAATAGGTCAGATATTATAAGGTTTATTCAGAAGTGGTCATGGGTAAACTCAGAGTTAGAACCGGTGATGGGAAAAGACTGGAGTTCTCATGGAAATCCATTGAGGAAGAAGAGAATGTGAAAAGGGTTTTTGAGGAGTACATAAACAGGGGTTATATCGCAATTGCAGAAGACCCAAAAACTGGTGAACTAAAAATCATAAAGAATTTTGATTCTAGCTTCAGGGAAATTGATATGTGGCCTCCCGTATATGGCGGTTAATTTATTTAGAAATATTAAATTATTAAATGATGATTTCTTTCACAATCATTTTAAGTTTGTTGAACAAAAGCTTCCTGATAAAATTTCAGTAAGATCATTAATGCAGTATTTTTCAATGTTTAGCACTCTTTTAACGATTGCCTCTTTTACATCATAAAACTTTGTATGCTTTATATTATCTACAAACTTTGTCATCGTATCCTCCCACGTTAAGGGGTTATGCGGAGTCCCTTTATGATCTATAACCTCTTCCTCATATACACTATTATCCTTAAGTTTAACCCTCACTTTTGCCGGAAAAACCATTCTTTCCTTAACATAGGTATCATATTTTTCATCTGGGTAGACTTTAATCTTCTGCATAGCTTCTAAGATGCATTTATCTTTAATCGCCTCGTCAGTGAAGTCGGCAATCCCCACAAATCCTTTCTTAAGCGCAACGGACACACAATATTTTATACTAAACTTTGCGCCATAAGCCGTAGTTACATCAGACCTAGTTAATTCCATTCCATACCTCGAAAGATAGCAAATGCATTCCTGAAGATCTTCAAGTCTTACACCATATTTTTTCTTTAGCGTAATCGCAGCGTCTATTGCTGAGTGTGTTGCATGACATGACGGATATGGCTTTAATGATGTATTTAATGTTTCCCACTTATTGCCTAACTCTAATGTAGCTTGGTTAACGTTGATTTTCTCGCCCCATAAATATGCATTGAAGAATCCAGCTTCCCCTTCAAACACCTTTACTGGTCCTTTATATCCTTCTGAAGCTAGTAGTGATGCGAGAACTCCCCCATGTGCAGCAATGCCAGGGTGCATGGCTTTTAATGGGATACCTTCTTTCACCGTTTGACCAATTCCAGAAGACATGCTTCCAGCTATCCCTAAAGCCCAGCAAAGCTGCTCAATACTCAGCCCCATTAATTTGCCAGCTGCCAGCGCTGCTCCAAAAACCCCTAATACGGGTGTGGGGTGAAAACCTCTTATATGGAAGGATCCTGGCGCAACTAAACCTAACCTTGCATTCACCTCATATGCGACCAGCACCGCCTCCAACACTTCCTCCCCTGAGGCACCCACTTTCTCACCCACAGCCACTGAGACTGGAATTGCCACGCAACCTTGGTGTACTGAACCTAAATGTGTGTCATCATAGTCTAAGCTATGAGCCATGGTTGCATTAGCCATTGCAGCGTTAGGGGCAGCTATCTTAGAGCCATGACCAATAATCGTACTCTCGGGTGGGCCTCCTAAAAGTTTACAGACCTTAATAACTGGAGAAATGCTCTCCAAATTGTGCGCCGCCATCATGATGCCCAGTGTATCAAGAAAATGGAGTTTTATTCTGGTAATAACTTCTTGTGGCACATCCTTCAACTTAAGGTCATAAGCAAACCTAGAAAGCTTATATGATATTGTTTCATCCATATACAGAAAAATTACGGTTCATTTGCTTAAATCTTTTTTCAGGTTTATTTATTCACAGCGTCTTGCAAAAATAAATATTTAGATTAATGCATGAAATGAAGAAGAAAAATATCTGTGCAATGTCAGTCACTTAAAATGCAATCCCTATACTGTTCAGCATTCCATTTTGACGGGTCATGTTTTGTTAAGATAGTTCTTTATTATATTTTAGTCTGCATACCTCACCACTACTTCTAGTGTTGGCCATTTTTCTTTTTCTTCCCATGTGGGCATTGGTGTTGGGTTTGATGTCTTCATCTCATATGGGTATAGGATTTCGTATGTGAGCTTGTTATCTTTCCTCTGCCACTGGACAACTATTGGTGGTGCGTCTAAACCAAGCTGTCTAAGCGGCTCCTTAGGATCAACCTTAAACCTACCCCTACAAGTATAAACATCAACCATTTTAGCAGCCTCAATAAGCCTATCTGGATCAAGACTCTGAGCCACCTCAACAATCTTCTTAATTAGGAAGATTTGACCAGCAGCCATGCCATACTCTGCGGCAGGTCTCCCTTTGCCCCCACTTGCAAAATAAAGTCGCATTAACTCTTCATTCGTAGGACCAATATATTCTACTCCCTCTTTTTTAGCAATTAGCTCCCACTCCACCTCTGGCTCCCAATGCGAATCCTGCATGAAACCTACCGCCCACTTATTAAATGCTTCACCAAATTCCGGCTTAACCACTATTACTTGGGGAACAATCCACTTAATGTTCACTTTTAAGTCTCTTAGCTGGGTTGTTATTAGGTATCCATCTGGCGGATAACATGAGATTAATAGTATGTCTGGTTTTAGTGCTTCGATTTCTCTTAGTATTGGGCTTGCGTCGGTTATGTCTGGTGGATAACCCCTATCATAAATTAGGTTAAAGCCGTATTCAGCAGCATACCTTCTTGCACCCATAGTCCACAACTCTATGCCAGCCATGCTTCGCCATATTAATGCAACGGTCTTAGCGTTTGGATCAGCATCCCTTATAACCTTTAAGGGATTCTTAAAGAAGCTAGTTAATGGGCAGTGAATGGAGACCATGTATTTGAAACCCTGACCCATTAATCTTTCAGCACCCGCAGTCCATTGTATCGAAAAAACCCCATGTCTCTCAGTTACTGGAGCGCTAAATTCGCCAAGATAACCCCATGCATGAATAATGGCATTGACCTTGTCTTCAACAATAAGTTTCTCAGTTAACTTCACAGTATTATCAGGTTTTCCTTCATCATCATAATATACGAAGCTTAAAGGAAGCTTCCTCCCAAAAAGACTAATGCCCCCATGATCATTAACCCATTTAACAGCAGCTTTTATGCCAATAAGAGCATCATTTCCCTCCTCTGAAAATGGTCCACTTAATGGTAAAACAGTACCTATTTTTATTTCAGCCGGAATCTCCTTAAGGGGCGCTTTTTGAAAGGTAATATAAGCGAGCACGCCTAAAGCAACAATGATTACAGCGACAATAACTATAGCAGCTATTTTCCTAAATGTTAACCTTCTCATAAATAAGAACCCCCTTTATACACTATGGCTTTTTTAAACTTATAAGTTTTTAAAAACTTTAAGTCATTCAATAAAAGAAATTAAAAAGATTTTACAACTATTAGTATGGTTATTTCCGCCAGTTGAAAAAGACTTATATGTACTTGCAAATAACTGATTTTTGGTGATGATTTTGGGGAAATATGACAATCTTATTGTGACAAAGTTTAAGCTTCTTCCTATTGAAATTCTCGAAAGAACAATTAGGATGCGTTCAACAGTTGTACCTACAGGCGTGCTATATGCTGATCGTACAAAGTGCGAGCATGCCTTCTATGTTGAGTGCAGCTGGTTTAGTAAGGGGGTGTCTGAGGATCCAATAGAACTAGCTCATGTTCATGACTTTGATGAGGCACTAATCTTTATAGGAAGTGATCCTGAAAATCCTCATGATCTAAATGGGGAAGTTGAATTATGGATTGATGATGAAAAGCACATCTTAAAAAATACCTGCGCAGTTTTCATTCCGAAAGGATTAAAGCATTGCCCGTTGATATTTAGGAGGGTTGAAAAACCTATAATCTTCATCGCATGCGGCTACACACCAATTTATACCAGAAAAGAAATTACAGAAAGTCAATAACACGCTATATAATAAGTGTGAAAACTCCTGCTTAAAGAAAATTTATTACAGTTGTAGACCTCTACTAATATGAGGGGTTTCAATATGAGGTTAGATACTAAAAAGGTTGAGGAAATCGTAGCGAGCTTCGTTAAGGAAAAAATCCCTGATGTAGCTAGTATTTCATTTGAAAAGATAGAATTTAAGGACCGTTTCTATGAATACTGGGTTAATTTATTTGCAAGGAAAACCGATGGTATCACCCTCTGTATTTTCTGCAGAGTTGAAGCAGGCACTGGCCGCATAATCAACTATACATGCAGCGTCTACTAAATTTCGTGGGGAAATCAATGCTCGAAAATATTGCCAGTATAGTGCTTTTCGGACTATTTTTAGCATTCGTATATAGTTTACAGACAATAAGTTTTAACTTAGTAGTTGGTATGCTGCGTATACTTAATCTAGCACACGCCGAGTTAATCGTATTTGGGACGTATATTGCGTATTGGTCGTGGGTTCTTTTTAACTTAGATCCATTTATGAGTTTACCCTTGTCTGCGATTATGGGATTGGCTGCAGGCTTCGCCTTATATTATCTTTTGATTAAAAAGCTGGTTTTTTCAACCGATGCAGCTCTTATAGCAACATTCGCCCTCTCCCTAGTACTCTCTGAGCTTATGAAAGTTCTCTGGACAGCAAACTATCGTGGGATTTCGTGGACCCTCGGAAGCATACGAATTTCCTCAATCACTATACCAGTAACTTATATTTGCTCAACACTAGGAAGCATTGTTACAATCCTTTTGATCTATTTTATAATGTATAAGACATATTTTGGTAAAGCGTGCAGAGCCGTGGCAATCGACCCTACGGCGTCCGCAATATGTGGGGTAAACGTTAAGAAGACCCTATTATATGGGTTTGTTTTTAGCTCGTGTTTGGCGTTCATTAGCGGGAACTTATTGGTTGTTTATGCGCCTACTGGAATAAATCCGTATATGGGGAGCACGATTATTGCCAGGTGTCTCGTGATAGCTACCTTGGGTGGACTTGGCAACCCTTGGGGCGCTCTTATTGGCGGTTTAATAATAGGGATGATTGAACAAATAATGCCCATTGTCTTAATGGCAATAGTCCCCGGGATCGAACCATTCTCTTTCACCCCATTTATCTACTTTATGGCTTACCTTCTAATTTTACTAATTAAGCCGGAGGGGATCTTAGGTGGGCGTCGTTAATCCAAGAATTATTTCCATATCTGCTTTATATGCAATCCTCATTTTCCTCTCCTTGTTTTCTAGGTCGCTTGCAGAGCTTGTTTTCCTCATTCTGATAACGTGTATTCTCTCACAATCCCTTAACATCATAATGGGTTTAGCTGGTCTTGTCAGTCTCGGTCAAGCCTTCTTTTTTGGTACAGGCGTATACATGTTTACCTATTTAGTTATAAACGAAGTTAATCCATACTTATCAATAATTCTTGGGGGCCTTGTCTCCGCAATATTTGCCTTAGCTCTCGGTCTAGTTCTACTAAGGTTAAGAGGCGTTTACTTCGCTTGCGGCACCCTTGTTGTAACGTTAGCTGCCCCATATTTCATAAGTGGGACGGGTATTGTCGGAGGTTTTGCCGGACTCAATATATACAGGTACATAAGCCCATTTTATAACATATACTTATGTTTATTCTCATTGCTTGTAACATCTATAGTTATGAGCATCTTAACGATAAAACTCTTAAGGTCACCTTTTGGTTACTCGTTGAAGGCAATAAAAGATGATCATGATGCGGCTGAAACATTAGGCATCAACACTTTCAGACAAAAGACAATAGCTTTTTGTATCAGCGCACTATTCTCTGGAATAGCCGGAGCCATTTGGGCTTTTAAACAAGCTTATATTCTTCCTTCCATCGCATTTAATCCATTACGCTCCATCGAAGCAATATTGACGATGCTGGTGGGAGGAACTGGCACCGTTATAGGACCCATTTTAGGAACAATAATATATGAAGCGTTTAGAGACGCCGTTATGAGAACCGCACCCGGCCTTCAAGTGCTCATATTTGGAATCCTAGTGATAGTAATTGTTTTAATGGCGCCAGAGGGATTAATAGGCTTATTAAGAAAGAGATTTAAAAGCATTCGAGACAAGATATTCTGATGAGGATAGATATTTATGTCACTTTTATTAGTCGAGAATGTTACGAAAAGGTTTGGAGGGCTTCTGGCATTAAATAATGTTACATTAACCGTGGGAGAGGGCGAAATTCTAGGGCTAATAGGTCCAAATGGTTCAGGAAAGACAACGTTAATTAACGTTATAAGCGGTGTTTATACGCCTGAGTACGGCAGGGTGATTTTTAAAGGTACTGACATAACAAAGACCAAGTCATATCAGAGATCTCGTCTAGGCATCGCAAGGACTTATCAGATAGTTCGCGTTTTCCCCAACCTTACAGTATTCGAGAATGTGCTAATTGGAGCTTTAAATGGAAGAAATTACGGAAAAATAGTGATGAATAAAGCTGAGGAGAGGACGGAGGATATAATTTCACTCGTTGGATTAAGCCACGTAAAAGATTTTCCAGCAAAAATGTTAAATGTTCAGGATAGAAAGAAGGTGGAGCTTGCTAGAGCCTTAGCGACGGATCCGGATCTGCTAATGCTGGACGAGTGTCTCGCTGGATTAACGCCCTCAGAAATCTTTGAAATGCTCAGCATAATAAGGAAGATTAGGGATGAAAGGGGGATATCTATTATAATGGTTGAGCACATAATGCACGCAGTAATGAATGTATCTGACAGAATAGTTGTGCTTAACGAAGGAAAAAAGATTGCTGAGGGAACTCCTAAAGAGATATCTAATGATCAGAAAGTGGCCGAGGTATATTTTGGCGACCGTGAGCTGGCCCTCAAATTTGTTAGGAGGACGCAAGAGAATGCTTGAGGTGAAGGGTTTAGAGGGAGGATATGGCGACTTTAAGATTCTTCAGGGAGTCAATCTCAAAGTAGAGAAATCTACTATCACATGTTTATTAGGTCCAAATGGTTCAGGAAAGACAACAACCTTAAACACTATAGTGGGTTTATTAAAGCCGTGGAGGGGCACAATAAAGTTTGAAGACATAGATATTACTGGTATAGAGACACATAAAATTGTGGAAATGGGCATAAGCCTTGTTCCCGAGGGCAGAAGGATATTTGGAGAAATGAGCGTAATAGAGAATCTGCAAATGGGAGCTTATCTAAAGAGTGCAAGGGATAAAATGAGAGATAGGCTTGAGTATGTCTTTTCTATTTTCCCAAGACTAAAAGAGAGACAGGGGCAAAAGGCGTGTACTTTAAGTGGTGGTGAGCAATCGATGCTGGCCATTGCCAGAGCTTTAATCTGCAACCCGAAACTGCTTATGCTTGATGAGCCGAGCTTCGGTCTTGCACCAAAATTATCTATAGAGATACTAAGCATACTAAAAAGACTCAGAGACGAGGAAGGAATAACAATATTGCTCGTTGAACAAAATATTCATTTAGCAGGAATGATTATGGACTATGGATATTTACTCTTACAGGGGGTCACGATCGCTGAGGGAACCTTTAACGATTTAATAAATGATTCACGTGTTAAAAAAGCATATTTGGGATAAATTATTAAATTATTACACGATGCTCGGGATTCCCAGACCCCTTGCAACAATTTGTGAAATATCGTAAATGTTTATCCCGATGTTATTTTGCTTCGCCGCTCTATCCATCTGAAAGATACATGAAGAGCATGAAGTTACAAGGTTATTTGCTTTTTCCTTCGCCTCCAATAACCTTTCCCTCGATATTGCTGAGCTGAATTCTGGATAGCAAAAGTATACTGCCTTAGCCCCGGAGCCACAGCACAATGCCCATTTTCTCCGCCTATCCATTTCTTCAAGCTTTATTCCAGGCACATTTTCAATGACTAATCTCGGCTCATCATAAACTTTTGAATGTCTACCTAAGAAGCATGGATCATGATAAGTTACCTTCTCCTCCACCCTTCTTGCGAACCTCATTTTTCCACTCTCAATGAGACGCGCATACATTTCCGAGACGTGAATTACCTCGAATGGGAAATTATCCACTAGCTTTGGATAATAATCTCTTAGAGTCTTATAACAGTGAGCGCAGGAGACTATTATTCTCTGGGCACCAGCCTCCCTCAATCGCTTAACATTTTTCTGAGCTTGCATCTCCATTCTTTGAATGTCGCCATGTTGCCCCGGCAAGAACCCACAGCACTGCTCCTCATCACCCAACCATGCCAGATTTAAGCCCATTTTTCCGAAAATATTGACTATTGCTTCTATTAGGTTGGGTTGGATGAAGCGTATAAAGCATCCCGTAAAGAGTATTTCTTCGCCTTTCTTTGGAATATTCATATTAATGGCTGGTGGTTTTTCGGCGCCAAATATATTGCCATAGCTATCAATATTAGTTATTAGTTTGGGGAGGGGGTTAGGAAGCCTAGCCCCTCTACGAATCAATTCTTCCTTTAATGCCCATATAATGGTCCATGGATCATGAGCCTTACAAATTTCAGAGCAGGTTTTACAGCTAGTACATGTGTAGACAACCCTTACTAATTCATCTGTAATTGGAAAGTTTGGATCGTCAAACACTATGGAGGCTAAATTACCTCTACCTACTGGGGAGAATGCACGAAACTTGAAGTACTCGTAAGAGGGGCATTTGCGGTGAGGGGATGCCCACTCAAAGGGCGGCAGCTCGCGCCAATTATGTGGAACTATTGGGCCTCTATAATAGCATGATGCGCACTGCATACAGATAGTCCAGCTTTCTCTATACCCCTTTAAATATTCTCTCAAATGCTCTCTACTCATCAGCCTCAACCTCCTCAAATAATTCAAATGTTCCCGGACTTAGAATGTTGTTGGGGTCAAGAAGCCCCTTTATCTTCTTGAGAATCTTGAATGCGCCAAGCTGATTTGTCCATACTTTGTCAGGCACGTATGGCGGCAACCTATATTGAAACGTCCCTCCCCTCTCAAGGAACCATTTTCTAAACTCGTTCTGGCACTGTCTATATCTCTTCACCACATCAGGGTCACTATCGTTTAGGGATATTGTAAACTGGGTTGAACTACACAGGTTATTTAATATGAAACCATCAACAACTAAACCCGATAAACCATATTCTGCACAGAGCTCAGACATTTTCTCATAAATTTGCGGCATCCAAGATAATGGATGAATCAACTCATCAAAAAGAAATACGTAGGAGCGGGGAATTTTAGCGGGTAACGAGTATCTTGGCGGCAGAATTTTCTCCTCTGGTAGGAAGTCGCAGGGCCAAATGGCATGAAAATCCTCACCAACCTCAGGCAAATATCTGCCTCCATAAGACTCGCATATCTCTTCAACCTCCTTTTCCCTCCCCCTCAACTCTAGCTCATTAAACCCATTGATTGCTATAGTAAGAACAAAGTAGAGATCTTCCGGAATTTTTGGGCCATTGGGCTTAAGCTCCCATCTCGCCCGATTATTAAAGTGTATATCAAATACCTCTATTGACGTAGCTTCAGCTGCAGCGTGAATACATTCTTTCAGCCTATCACGTGGCCATGCAAAGGCTTTAAAGGCCCAGAACTTCGGCTTACGTAAACATCTATACGCTACTTTAGTTATAATGCCAAATGCCCCGTTTGATCTAGTGAATAATCCGACTAGATCTGGGCCCGTTATATACCTATGGTATGGTCCAAATTCGCTGTCAAGGTAAGCCATTGAGCCAACTCTTACTATTTCGCCAGAAGGCAATACAACCTCAAGCCCTTCAACAAGGTTGATGTTGCCCCCATACCTAGTTCCCCCGAATGCATAGGCAGGGTCTATAGCCGAGGCCGCCACACTCGGACCACTTCCATATGCAGCTGTAGGCAATAGCATACCCCTCTTGAACACCTCTTGCGAAAGCTTAAAGAAGCTGCAGCCAGCCTCGGCTATAGCCTTCATGTTAGCTGTGTCTATAAGTAATATGTTATCCATTAAGGATAGGTCGAGAAGGATGCCGCCCTTCAATGGCCCTCCATGTCCCCCGCCCCCAACAGCACCTTTCGGGGTTACCGGAACCCTATAACTATTTGCAACCTTCAAAATTTGTGAAATCTCTTCAGGGGTTTTAGGCAAAATAACTATATCGGGTTTCACTATTATATCTCTACCCCAGAATGGGTTGAAGGCATAGGCAAGGCAAACTTCGGGTGAAACTGAAACTCTATCAGGACCAACTATAGCTTTCAGCTCATCCAGGATTTTAGATTGAAAAGACATGCAAACCAACCAGTAGTGAAATCCCCTCTACCTTTAAAAATTTTTCTAAAAAGAGGAAGTCCACAAATCCCGATTACATCTTGAAAACGATAACTGATTAAAGCAAATATAGTTGAAAGCATAAGTGTATCTTTGGGTGATCTCTTGTCTCCTAAAAAAGCTCTAACAAAGATACAAGCTATATTGCTCATTATTGTCGTCATCGCGGTGGTTGCTGGCGCCATCTACTCTGTCTACCACTTTTACATAAAACCTGCAGGGGTTGGCGAGGTTATCCCCAGCGAGATAAAAGTGGGTACAGTATTACCTTTAAGCGGCCCATTCTCTGTTGAGGGCTCAGCTGCTCTCCTAGGTATGCAGGTTGCTGTTAAGTGGGTTAATGATCATGGCGGAGTTAGTCTGGGAGGTAAACAGGTTCCATTAAGACTGATATACTATGATGACCAGGGAAACCCTGATTTGGCAGTAAAGATGACTGAAAAATTGGTTGCGGAGGATAAAGTGCACATAGTAATACATACTTGGGGCTTCCTCAGCGACTTCACGCCTCCAGTAACGGAGAGAGCCGGCGTTTTTTCAATACTGTGGGCTGGTGGTGCGGAAAATCATATTGGGCAGGGATTCAAATATATGACATCCTACCATTCCCAGTTAGTAAGCTTCTATAAAAATGTGCTAAGGATTATAAAGGATGCTGATCCAAACGCTAAGACCGTTGCATTAATATGGCGTTCTCAGCCGGGAATAGAGTTGTGGACTATGGGTGCAAGAAGGTATGCTGCTGAATACGGCTTTAACCTAATTTATGATAGGGGTTATCCACCAGACATAACCGACGCAAGCCCAATACTAAGAGAAATCGAAGCACTAAAACCAGACATACTATTAATCTCATGTTATCCGCCAGATGGATACCTAATAACAACCCAGCTAAGAGACTTAAAAGTGAACATTAAGTGGATTGTTCCCCAAGTAATAGTGGTTAAGCCGGAATTTGGTGAAGCATTTAATAAGTGGGCGGTAGGTTTCATGCAGGATTCGCATTGGGAGCCAGAGGTGGAGTGGGAGCTAATTGCTAAAAAAGAGGGAGTAGAATATATTGGTCCTACGAATGAAGAGTTAATGCGACTTTATTTTGCAAGTGGGGGCAAAGGGAGACCTGCCGCAGAGTATGGCATGGCTGCTGGTCAAATCTTCCTAATTAAGAAGATTGTTGAGGTGGCTCAGAGTCTTGATCCAGATAGGCTTATTGAGGCTGCTAAAATGGTTGATGTTTATACTTGTAGGGGTAGGTTTAAGGTTGATCCTAAGGAGCCGCTTAGACAGCTTGGTTTAGACGCACCACCAATAGTTGTCCAGTGGCAGAGGAAAGATAACAAGCTCACATACGAAATCCTATACCCATATGAGATGAAGACATCAAACCCAACACCAATGCCCACATGGGAAGAAAAAGAAAAATGGCCAACACTGCAAATAGAGCTAAGATACTCACGTTGAAATGTAACGTCATCCCTTTCCTTTTTTATATACAGAGTTTTAAAGGCGACAAGGATAAAAATGGAGGGACAAGTTAACCTTAGTATACATCATGCATTGTTCGGGCTATAATCTCGTCCTGGACGCTTGGTGGTAAATCAACGAAGTATGCGCTGTAGCCTGCTACCCTCACCACTAGGTGTCTATATTTCTCTGGGTTCCTTTTCGCCTCTATCAATTCCTCCGGGCTATGAATGTTGAACTGAATATGCCATCCACCACGCCTAAAGAACGTCTTCACCAAAGCGGCAAGTTTTTCAAGCTTTTCACGAGTATTTAGCATTGTCTTGTTGATCTTAACATTTAATGGGCCGCCCGCTAAACGCCAGTAGCTAACTTTTGTTGCTGAGGAGATGAGGGCTGTGGGCCCCTTTCTATCCATTCCAGGCATCGCTGAAGAAGCTCCGTCATTGACTGGCGTGTAGGCCAATCTTCCATTAGGCAGCGCTCCAACGACTCTTCCATGAACAATATGTCCAGTTGCAGCGCCCTTAAATGTGAATGGTTTACACCCAGTAAAGGGATCCGATCTTTTTTGCAGGATTTCTTGAGTCTTCTCCCAAATTAATGTATGAATGTCGTCTACATAGGGGTCATCATTACCATACTTCGGAGCGTTTAAGCACATCTGCCTTACATCTTCATACCCTTCCCAATTAGCCTTAAGGGCTTCTAAAAGCTGTTCCATAGTTACTTTCTTTGTATCGAAGACTAGATATTTGATTGCGGCAAGGCTATCGGCGACGTCAACTGTACCACGATCACCAAACCATATAGTCATCGCGTCAGGATAAGGTGCACTTCCCTCCAATATCGGTTCACCTTTGGCTAAAGTATATTCAAAATGCATGGCTGCTCCGAGAGCGCTGTGAATGTGGTTAGGCGATAAGTGGAGGGAGAGCCTATGAACAAGATAATCCTTCCACATCTTTTCAGCAAAGTAGTCTACCTGCTTTAGAAAAGCATCTATAAATTGCTCAATAGAGGTGAACTTTGTAACATCACCCGTCTGCAATCCAAGTTGCTTTCCCGTGCGGGGGTCAAATCCGTTATACAAAGTTACTTCAAATATTTTTGCTAAGTTGAGATTAAATGTGCCTGTAGCATGCATGCTGCATGTCAAGTGATAGCCAAGACAGCCGCTTGCTATCCAATCAACCGCATCCTTTGGCGGAACGCCACGCTCCAGATATCGAGCTGTGCCAAGCTTATCGTTCAAGAAAGCTGGGTTACCGCCACCATAATCTCTATTACATTCCAGAGCATAAATTAAAAACTCGTCGCTCATGTTCTCATGCCAACGTAGGTACACTGCTGGCTCCGATAGCTTAAGCTGCCGCATAACCTCCAATATTAGGCATGAAAGTTCATTAGTAACGTCATTTCCATTCTCGTCGGCACCACCAATGGTAATATGGGGCAATAATGTGCCCGGTGCATGTCTAACATCTCTTCTTTCTGGGTCAAACGCTTCAAATGTGCGGGTCTTTATAAAGAAGAGGGCGAGCAGCTCCGCAGCCTGTTCTCGCGTCAACCTTCCTTCTCTTACGTCCTTTTCATAATAGGGCCATAACTCCTTATCAAGCCTGCCAATAGAGCTATCCCTCGAATATGGATTCTCTTTAAATAATACGAGCCTTAAGAAGTGAACCGCCTGAAGGGCTTCCCAGAAGCTCCTCGGCGGATTTGCTGGAACCCACTCACAAATCTCAGCTATTTTCTCAAGTTCCCTCTTTCTTAAAGGATCAGATTCTTTTTTAGCCATCTCTCTAGCTAGCTCAGCATGTTTCTTAGCCCATTTAATGACCGCTTCGCAAACAATTATTATTGACTTTGCCAGAATATACCTTTCACAAACCTCGCGTGGAGGCGCTGGTCTACCAGCATTCTCCTCCTCTATTTCAGCAATTACTCTCTTTGCTTGCTCAATGATGTGATTAAGGCCATAATGTATTACTTTAAGGCGGAAGTGTGGTGCTCCTCCAACACCCATCGGGGATGTAGGTCCATTAAAGAAGCCAAATATACCACATTCTAAATCAGTATCAGCTCTTAACGGCAGACCCTCAAGAACCATTGCGCGATCCATAAGTAGGTCTAAATGATCCTCTCCAAGGAGATCCTGCCTAAGTTTATTCGCAAAATCCGGAGCCACCTTGTCAGACCAGTATTTTGCATCCTCCAATAACAGTTGTCTATCTTCATCCGTCATTATGAACCTAGCACGTTCACTCGCTTTATTGTCTATAACTCCCTCCTCAAGGGCCTTTAAAATCCGTTTGGGAAACATGGCTGCTATGACATCAGCTCCTCGGAGATATTTAGTGGGGGAGCCGACAATTAACTCATCCTCCCATATCTTTACGGGAGCCTCCTCTAATATTTTTGCAACTGCCTTCGCCCACCTTAGGGTGAGTGGTTCACCCTCAGTCTCCTTCCAAGACTTAGTGAATGACAATGATGACTCGGGGCATAGGTGGACAGGGGCTTCCTCCCAAGCTTTTAAACGCTTTTGCACTCTGGGCGTCAAAACGTTAATTCTCTTTATCTCTTCGATAGTTTTCCTCCAAACCTCTTCCCTCTTCTCCCTACTTAATGCAGCGATATCTAAGCCATTAAGCGGCTCTCTACCAACAGAGACTATTTTCTCCATTACTTTCCTCACCACTTAACTAAATTTAAGATACTTTGCACTAATATCTGTTTGCTAAGTTTTTCCTCGATTACAAATAAGTTAAAACGATTGTTTTGAATATATTATAGAAGAGAGATTAGGATTAGCCGAAGAAAAGTTAAAAATTTTTAAGGGCAGGATAGTAATTGACCAAAAAGAATTCTTTAGGGGGATTTTAAGCGAACATTCTAGGCAATCCCTAACTAAAATAAAACAAAATAAAATTGTTAAAAGGATGAAGAGAGGGGTTCCATTTTCACGCTTCTACTTAAGTTTGTACTTGCCCTCAGCGGTTTTCTCTACTTTTCCTTCTTTAATTAGCCTCGTTAATTGGCCTTTTACGATGCCCGGTTTAGAACCTGTTGCCTTAACTAAATCCTCAACAGTCTTGGCACCAGCTTTTAGCTCTTCAAGGATCTTTGCCTTAACGCTCATGGATTTATCCCCCTTACCCACTTTATTGATTTATAAATGGATAAATAAAACTTTTTCGGTCATCAAAATTCAAAAAAATGGATTTATAATCCTATTAAAAATGTCCAATAAGTATTAGAGACAAAAATATGGCATTATTCATATATTTAAATTTTATGGTGTGGAGAATATCATGTGATTGCAACAGAGCTAGTGCACTAATAAAATAAGCTTATATTGACTAGAGAAGTAAATTTATTGAGTAAGAAATGTATGCAAGTGAAATTGAAAGTGAGAGGAGACGATACTTAAGTATTGAGGAGGTTCCAGGCGTAACCCCTTCTATAGCCGAGAAACTTCGTGAACTCGGCTTTAATACTGTTGAAGCCCTTGCGATGGCAACTGTACGTGAACTCGAGCAGGCGGGTTTAAGCGAGAAGAAGGCACTTGAGATAATTAGCGCTGCAAGATCATCAATTATGCTGAATTTTATGCGTGCTGATGAATTATTAGAGAGGAGAAAGAATGTGCTCAAGGTTACTACTGGAAGCAGGAAACTTGATGAACTTTTGGGTGGCGGGCTTGAAACTCAGACAATAACAGAGTTTTATGGCGAGTACGGTACAGGTAAAAGTCAAATCGCTCACCAGGCATGCGTTAACGTTCAATTGCCGCCGGAGAAAGGAGGGCTTGGCGGCGGAGCTCTTTATATTGATACGGAGAATACCTTTAGACCAGAACGAATAGTCCAAATGGCGAAGTTTAGGGGGCTAGACCCACAAAAAGTCGTCAAAAATATAATTTGGGCTGAGGCTTATACATCAGATCACCAGATGTATCTTCTGGAAAACGCTGACAAAATAATTAAAGAGAATAATATACGTCTAATAGTAATTGACTCACTTACAGCACATTTTAGGAGCGAGTATATTGGCCGCGAGAACTTGGCATTAAGGCAGCAGAAACTTAACCAACATCTGCATAAACTCATTAGATTAGCAAGGGCATTTAATGCAGTCGCGTTGGTGACAAATCAGGTTATGTCTAGTCCAGAGGCATTCTTCTCAGAGACGATACGGCCAATAGGCGGGCACATAGTCGCCCACACTAGCCACACAAGAATATTTTTGAGGAAGGGAGCTAAGGGGCCGATAAGGATAGCGCGGCTCGTTTCAAGTCCGCATCTTCCAGAGGGCGAGTGCGTATTTAAGATAACAGAGAATGGCATAGAGGATGTTACAGAAGAAGATAGAGTTGAGTATGGATAGAAGTGGTATACCAAAACAGTTATTAAATGATTTCTTTAAGGCCGTATCAGATAAAAAGTTTAGTGAAGCGGAAAAGATTCTTCAGGAGATAGAAGGGAAAGTGGAAAGCGAAAGCGAATTTAGACGCGGCTTCATTCAGGGACTTAAGGGCATACTTTACATGAGCCGATCCAATGAGCAGTACACATTTCTGAGCACGCTCAACTTAGACAATATTGACTTATTGAGAGAATACTATGAGGAGTTTTTGGAGAACTCCAAGAAAAAACTGCGCCCTAACTATGATAAGGGATATTTTTTAGCGCTAGCGGAATATATTCATTTTTTATTAAAAAATGTCGAATTTAGGAAGGAGTAGTTTAAGAGAAGAGAGTGTAAAAGAGAATCCAGAAGAAGATCCAGGATGCCAAATATATCTCAATGCCAGTTCTTGTAATGATTGATGACTTACTAACCTTCGTGATAAAGACCTGCTTCAAAATTTTATCACTGATTAAATAAATAGCTATGCATAGTACTATTCCAGAGAAAATATTAGTGATTTTCAGGGCTGTGCATAGAGCGGCGGATAAGATGCCAAGGCCGAGCTTAATCCAATAAATAAGGTTTAAAGGCTCCATTTAATATCAATCCTTCCTGATGAAGTCTTATGAATGAAATGAGTAGCTTCGACATAGCTGCTGTTACAGCAGAGCTCAATAAAATTATTAGAGGCTCTCGAATAAATAAGATTTACCAGGTAGATCCAAGAACTTTGTTGATTAAGCTCCGTGGTCAAGGTGAGACTTTCAACCTTTTGATAGAGGCTGGTAGGAGAATTCACATAACAGTCTATGAGGTTGAGAAGACCAAGAAGCCGCCTAGCTTTTGCATGGCCCTCAGAAAATATTTGGAGAACGGTGTTATTGAGGATATCTACCAACATGATTTTGAACGAATAGTTGAGATACAAATTAGATGCGGGGGACAGAAATATAAGCTTATAGCAGAGATTTTTAAGAGGGGAAACATTATACTTGTTGACTCAGAGAACAAGATATTACATGCGCTTTCTTATCAAAGGATGAAAGATAGGAATATTATACGTGGCGAAACATATAAGCACCCGCCCCAAAGGGGGTTAGATCCTGGAAAAGTGGGGCCAGAAGATCTTTATAGGCTCAGAGATTTCGGTGAGATAGAAGCTGTCAAAGGGCTAACGAGACTCCTAGGAATAAGCGGCTCCTATGCCGAAGAGATCCTTTTTAGGGCTGGCATTAATAAGACTAAACAATGCTCATCACTAAGTGATGAAGAAGTAAAAGCATTATTCAACAGCATGAGTAGAATACTACACGAGATTAAAGCTGGTAATTATGAGCCATGTATAATCGTTGATGAGAATGGAGACTGGGTTGGTGCGGCGCCCTTCATGTTAAAGAAGTATTCAGCCTACAACATTATTAGGATGGAGACATTTAACAGGGCTCTTGATGAATATTATGCAAGGACTATATCCCAAGAGAGAGCTAGAACTCTTGAGGAGAAAGCTAAGCAGGAGATAACTAGACTGGAGAAGGTTCTTGATGAACAAAAAAGAAAACTTGAGGAACTTGAAGAAAAGGCTCACGCCTACCGCCAGATTGGGGATATAATTTACAGTCACTTACATGAACTCAACTCGTTGATAGAAAGGATTATGCATGAGAAGAGGAGTGGAAAGGAGTGGAAAGATATCATTGCGGGATTACTTAGAGAGAAGGAAGATGGTATAACTCCCTCCACGTACTTCATGTCTCTGGATCCGAATACATTAACACTTAAGGTCTCAGTTGAAGGACAATCGTTCAACCTAAATCTCAAGGCGCACGCCCAAGATGAAGCCAACAAATATTATGAGGGGGCTAAGAAAGTTGAAGAAAAAATTAAGGGAGTAAGGAGGGCTATTGAGGAGACTATTAAGAAGATTGAGGAGATTAGGGCTGAGACAATTGAAAGCATTGAGGAGTCGCCTCCATTAAAGCCAGCTAGGAAGAAAGAATGGTATGAAAAATTCCGGTGGTTCTACTCCTCCGAGGGCTTCCTTGTTATAGGCGGGAGGGATGCGTCAACAAATGAGACGCTAATACGCAAGTACATGGAGGACCATGACATAGTCTTCCATGCAGATGTCCCGGGATCGCCATTCACCTTAATTAAAACTTATGGGAAAGAGCCGGGTGAGGAAACAATGTTTGAGGCTGCGCAATTTACGGCATCATACTCCCGGGCGTGGAGGGAGAAGTTTAGGGCGATAGATGTTTATTGGGTTAAGCCGGAGCAGGTCAGCAAGACGCCGCCCTCAGGACAGTATTTACCGATGGGATCCTTCATGATATATGGGGCCAGAAACTACGTTAAGAATGTTCCTCTGGAGGTGGCTATAGGCGTGAAGATGAAAAACGGCGAGCTAAAGATTATTGGCGGACCCTTAAGCGCCATCTCAAAACAGACAAAAATCTATGTGAGAATAGTTCCTGGGAACATGACCAGTGGGAAACTGGCTAAAATCATTAGGGGGAAATTGGCCAGCATGGTTCCCCCAGAGGAGCGTAAAACGATCCTAAGAATACCGCTAGAGGATATTCAAGCATTCATACCCCTAGGTCATGGAGAAATCGCTTAATGGCGGAAACGTTAATAACTGTTATCTCGGTCTACATTATTATTCAATATTGTTTGGGATAGATAATGGTTGATATCTGGCTCCCCTATGGAAAGACTGAAGTGCATGCCAGGATATCCAGCGAGAACCTAATGGAGATAGCCGAAGTGCATAGGGAGCCGGGTCTCGGAGATGCCGCTAAGGAGATTGAGAAGGCAATAGAGGGGGCAACGCTTCCAGATATAATGTCGAGAGCCGTGCAGCTAGGCGGCAAAATAGTGCTAGCTTTAAACGTCCCAGAGATAAACTTGGCTAAATATGTAGTTTCTTCCGTTATAAGGGTTGCTGAAAAAGTTGGTGTGAAGATTGCAGACTTAGTAGTGTTGCACATGAAAAATTCTTTCATACATGGCATCACCCATAACTTTGAAGGAATTTCACCCTTAGGGGTGAATATAGTTACACATGACCCCTTTAATGGTAACATATATATTTGCGATATTGGAAGTGGGGTGAAGGTCTACCTGAACAGAACTTTTTACGAGGCAAACGCCAAGATAGTAGCAAGTACCTTTGAGCCGAATCCATACACTTTATATAACTGCTGTGAGAGTGGATTAACTTTTGGTTTAACAGGAATAGAGACAATAAAAGGTATCCTAAATTCAATCTTAGATTTGGAGGATCTCCAGGAGAGACTGTTTAATGAAGCTATTGAAGTCGCAAAGATCGCCAAAATAGATTTTAGCATAAGCATTGTAAGAAGTTTTTCTGGAGAGGTTATTAAATGCTTTGCTGGTGAGCCAGAAGAAACATTGCATGGGAGCTTAAATGTAGCTGACTCATTATATAAAGTGTCTTTCACGGGGAGGCCTGATGTAATTATTATCAGCCCCGGTGGCGCTCCATTTGATAATAACCTTCTCAGCGCCTGCGGTTGTCTAGAAAATGCGATTAAGATTGTGAAAAAGAATGGGTTTGTAATTCTTGTTGCAGAGTGCTCAGAGGGTTATGGGGAGACTGGTTTTCACCAAATGGTTAAGAGAGTTAGGGGAGATTTAAAAATATTAGAGGAGGTTTTAAGGAGCGACTTTAATGTAAATGGCTTTATATTTTATCGGTTCCTTAGAGCCCTTAAAAAGGCTAATCTAGCTATGGTCTCAGCAGTGCCAGATTACTATGCTTCAGAGATACCCGGGCTAAAGATTTTCAGGTCCGTAAACGATGCTTTAAACAACGCCTTAAGCAAACTAGGAGCTAAAGCTAAAATAACCGTGGTCCCTCATGGAAACTTTATAATCCCGGTTATCAAAGAATAGAAATATTCTTTTTAAATTGAAAATATAAGTAAGTTTGGGGATAAGGTAATTAAGACGCCGGGTCCGATTTGGAACGAAAGTTTACTTTAAGGAGATTTAGAGAGGAAGATTTAGAGCAAGTAATGTATATAAACAGAACCTGCTTACCGGAAAATTACTCGACATATTTTTTCATGGAGCTATACATAAATTACCCAGAGACTTTCCTTGTTGCCGAAGTGGATGAGAAGGTTGTCGGATACATTATGTGCCGAATTGAAACTGGTTTCTCGGGCTTTGGTTTGATAAAGAGGGGGCATGTGATATCGATTGCCGTTCTGCCAGGATATAGGCGCATGGGGATAGGAGAAGCATTATTAAGAGAGGCCCTCCGGGCGATGGTTGAGTATTACAATGTCAAGGAGTGTTATCTAGAGGTCAGGGTTAGTAATACGCCCGCAATAAACCTTTATAAGAAGATTGGATTTGAGGTTGATAGGATTATTCGGGGATACTACGCCGATGGAGAAAACGCTTACCTAATGCGTGTAAAAATGTGATGGTGGGCTAGGCTTGAAAAAACGGTATGTTACAGAGAAAGACGTAGAGCGTATAGCTTGGCTAGCCCACATAGAGTTAACGGAAGATGAGAAAGAAATGTTTACAGAGCAGTTTAATAGGATCTTGGAGTTTTTCAGGAAGATTGATGAAGTTGATACTGAGGGCATCCCACCAACATATCACGTCTTAGACCTCGTAAACATATTCCGCAAGGATGAGGTTAAAGATTCGCTGCCAAGGGAAGAGGCTCTAAAGAACGCTCCTAAAAAGGAGGACGCCTTCTTCAAATCCCCAAGAATAGTTTAGCCTAATAAGGTGAGCACTATGCCAAGACTACATGAACTAACAGCTCTAGAAGTAATTGATAAAGTTAGGCGTCAGGAGATAACCTCCGAGGAGTATATAGTCTCCCTCATTGAAAGGATTCGGATGGTTGAAGGGAAGATAAACGCCTACATAACTACGGTATTTGAGGAAGCCCTTAGACAGGCAAGAGAGATCGATAAGAAAATTCAGTGTGGCGAGAGACTGGGTAGGCTAGCTGGCGTAGCTGTTGCAGTCAAAGATAACATATGCACCCGCGGAATAAGGACAACATGTGCCTCAAGGATGCTCGGTAACTTCATACCGCCATACGATGCAACGGTTATTGAGAGACTTAAGCGTGAAGACGCTATTATAATTGGAAAGACTAATATGGACGAGTTTGCAATGGGCTCAACAACGGAGACCAGCTATTTTGGCCCTACAAGAAACCCATGGGATCTAACAAAGGTTCCAGGGGGTTCCTCAGGTGGGAGCGCTGCTGCGCTCATAGCCGATGAGACGGCATTAGCCCTTGGCTCTGATACGGGTGGCTCCATAAGATGCCCGGCGAGCTACTGTTCAGTTATAGGGCTTAAGCCAACATATGGTCTAGTTAGCCGTTATGGGCTTATAGCATACGCTAACAGTTTAGAGCAAATAGGGCCTATGGCTAAGAGCACAGCTGATTGCGCCCTTCTACTCTCGGTTATAAGCGGATATGATCCAAGAGATAGTACATCAGTTAATGTCCAGCCGCTCGATTACTTAAGTTGTCTCGTAGATGATGTAGGGGGATTAAGGATTGGCGTCATCAAGGAGTTTTTCGGCGAGGGTGTCGAGGACTCCGTTAAAAAGCATGTTTGGCGGGCTATACACCTACTCGAGAAATTAGGAGCTACTTATGAGGAGGTCTCTCTTTCAAGCTTAGAGTATGCTCTAGCGGCATACTATATTATTGCCATGTCAGAGGCCAGCTCAAACCTAGCCCGCTATGATGGCTTAAGGTATGGGTTCAGGATTGATTATGATGATGCAGACTGGTCCAAGATATATGCTAAGAATAGGCGAATAGGTTTCGGAGCCGAGGTTAAGAGAAGAATAATGCTCGGAACATTCGCTCTATCAGCTGGCTACTATGAACAATATTATCTAAAGGCTTTAAAAGTTAGAACAATAATCCGCAGGGAGTTTGAAAACGCCCTGAAAAAATTCGATATCTTAGTCGGCCCAACAATGCCCCTACCACCCTTCAACCTAGGCGAAAAAATACAAGATCCACTCACACTATATATGTGCGATATATTGACTGTACCCGCAAACCTAACTGGATACCCGGCTATATCAGTTCCATGCGGCTTTGAGGGAAGCTTACCAATAGGACTACAAATAATTGGGAAACCATTCGATGAAGCCACACTCCTAAAAGTTTCATATGCATTGGAGAGAAACACAGATTTCACAAGAAGAAAACCTGAGCTATAATAGTTATATAGTGCACCACAATACTTATCTCAGATGAGAGCCGTATACTGGCGTAATGTTTTGAGGCTTTAGTAGAATGAATAGTTTGGCTAGACCAGTAGTTGGCATAACTATTGGCGACCCAGCGGGCATCGGTCCAGAGATCTCTATAAAGGCCCTTTTAGAGAAGAGTATTTTTAATGAATGCATGCCCATCCTTGTGGGCGATTTAAGCGTCCTAGAAGAGGTTAATAGGCGGCTTAGTTTGGGTGCAAATTTCAGGGTTATAGATTTTCTGGAGGAGGCGAGGGGTATTGCGGGAAGGATCGAAGTAATCGATGCAAAGAGTGTTGATGTTAAGGATATTACTGTAGGCGCGGCATCCGCCACCTCGGGCAGAGCCTCAATATTATATATTAAGATGGCTGTGGAACATGCTTTAAGGGGAAAAATTAATGCGATAGCGACGGCGCCAATAAACAAAAAAGCCATCAATATGGCTGGGAGCGAGCATATAGGTCATACGGAGATCCTGGCAGCGCTATGCGGTGTTAGGGATCCGCTTACAATGTTTTATGTGAGGGGTCTCAGAATATTCTTTCTCACGAGACACGTGCCATTAGCTGAGGCTATAAAGGCTGTTAAGAAGGAAAGAATTATTGAGGCGACATTAAGGATTAACAAGGCTTTAGGGTGGATTGGAATACATAATCCTAGAATAGCCATTGCAGCGCTGAATCCACATGCCGGTGAAGATGGCTTAATTGGAGATGAAGAGATAAGGGAAATAATTCCAGCAATAAAGGAGCTCCGAGACATGGGTTTAAATGTTGTTGGCCCGCTTCCAGCAGACAGCATATTTCATCAATCTTTAGAGCGAGGCTATGACGCAATATTATCACTTTATCATGACCAGGGGCACATAGCCGCTAAAACCCTAGACTTCTACGGCACCGTTGCCGTGACCCTTGGTCTCCCATTCATCCGCACATCAGTTGACCATGGAACAGCATACGATATTGCTTGGAGGGGATTAGCAAGCCCAAAAAGCTTAATAGAGGCCATAAAGTTGGCTGCAAGGCTCTCAAAAATCTATAACCTGAGCAAGGGATAAATTAATGCAAAGAGTTATATTAGATACAAACTTCCTGCTACTTCCACTACAATTTAAGATAGACATATTTGCCGAGATAGAGAGACTTATTGGGAAGTTTGAGCCAATCGTTTTATCTACGACGCTTAATGAGCTTAAAAAACTTGTAGGTTCTAGGTCCGTTAAGATTAGCAGATTAGCGCTGTCGGCTATGGAGATTGTTAAGAAGTGTAGGATTATAGAAGTAGATGTTAAGCCGGAGGAGAACTACGATGACGTGATATTACGCATTGCAAAGGAAAACAATTATGTAGTCGCAACTAATGATAGGCTCCTTAGGAGAAAATTAAGGAAAGCGGGTATAACGACCATATTTCTTAGGCAGAGGGCTTATTTAGACATAGAGGGACACACGTAGAGGAAAGCACTGAAAAACAAGATGACAGAAAAATGTTTTAAAGGAAAAATTTTAGGGGTCTCTTTTATAATGGGAGGAGGGGAAATTTTGGGGCTACCACTCTTCCTCTTCTTCCTCCCACTCTTCCTCCTCTTCCCACTCTTCCTCCTCGCCCCAATCCTCCCATTCCTCTTCTTCTTCCTCTTCTTCCTCCTCCACCTTAGGCGGTGTCTTCTTTCTTGACATTATCTCACCAGCCGAGATAATTAGGTGTTCTAAGAGTTAAATAAACCTTACCTAAAAATTCTAAAAACAAGAGAACAAATAAGTTGATTATAAATTAAGAAATAAAAGCCAAATTTTCCAAAAAAACAAAAATTTATAGATATTTTTTAAAAATATATCATTAAAGTTGTTTTTTATGAAAAATGCTTTAAGTTCATTATGGAAATTCTTAACTTAAGTAGCCAAGTTTTATGATTTAAGCGTTACTGTGATTTTATTCATTACTTTAAGACCTTCCCGGTTCTTATATACCAGAGGTATAAATCCAATTCGCCTAAAGACAGGTTAACCATTCGGGCTAAATCGCCAAACAGATTCTCAATCTCCAAATATTTAAGCCTAGATAACCTCTTTGGCTTTTCAATTAATCCATGTTCTGTCAATATGCTAAGTATATGACGGTCTATAATAGCAACGTTCATGAAACCTATATTTCTTAGGAAGTGGCTCGCCTCCTTATAGCCAAGGCCCTTAATGTTTCTTACAAGCCACTCCCTCAGCAATCTCTCATCAGAAACGTTCTTTAGGAGCGCTTCCAAATGTGGAATATCTCTTCTTGCCTCAACAATGTACTTTGCCCTCGAATTAGGATACCTATGGCCAAGAGATCTCAGCTTCTCAGCAAGCTCGTGCTCCGGCATAAATAGGAAACCGTTGTTTATTTCTAGTTGCATTTTTATAGCTTTCTCCGCACTGAAATTAGCTGTCAATATACAGAAACACAATTCCTTAAAGATTTCATTAATAGGCTTAGTTCCATTCTTTTTAAACTCTCTAACCCTTTCATCAATCACCTTCCCAATAGCGCTACCCTTAAGCGGTTCAATCAGAGAAGCAAGCCTACGTAGACCATCTGCTCTCGAATTATTTTTAGGAAACATGAGCAGCTCGCCTTTTATACTAGCATAATCCTCCTTGTCACTTTTTCTGGCCAATTATTTGGAAGGTAACTATAAATCTTTCCTCCAGCTCCTCAATCTTTATAATTTCGGTTACTAAACCCATACCTTCAAGCAAAAACTTGTAATCTTCAAAGTAGTCATAGAAGCCACAAGTGTAGCAGAAAGAGCCAGTAAACTCGATCTTAAATATGTCGCCAGCCATAAAGACCAGTCTAACTTTAGACTCTGGAGATCTATACCTACTATACTCTTCAATCGCCTAACGCGACTGTTTCGGTTTTCATATAGGTTTATGTCGCTTGATGTTATTCTTCTGCTATGATTAGTGCATAGACTTCTTTTCCGTGGAGATGTTTTATCTTCTCTTTGTCTTTGCCAAGCGGGTAGAGGACGTAGTCCCCTCTCCTGTACTTTATGATGCTGCATCTAACAATCTCGATTCTAGCCATATATCCACCTATACAGATACTGGAGAGAAAAAATTATAAGCTCTTCTCTACAGTTCTAGATATGGTGAGCTACTCGGTGAAGGGTGGAGGGCTTGTTGAGGCGCTTAAGATGAGGGCTCTCCCCGAGGGTAGCAATGATTATCTTGCTCTACTCGAGTTCCTGAAACTCTATCGTGATGCTGTTCAACTAGTGGTAAACAAGTTGTGGAGTTTAAACGAAATACCTTCAATCAAAACTCTACACAAGATGTCCTACTCAGAACTTAAGAGATATGGTTTTAGAGCACACCACGTGAAGCAGGTATATACCTACGCTAAAACTATCGTTAGAGCTAGTAAGCGGAATGGTGGAAAGAAGCCAGTTCTAAGGAGGTTAACAGCTAGAGTAGATAGATATGATTACAGGCTTGACCTAGAGAATAGAACACTTATCTTGAGGATACATGATGGTAGAGTGGTTATATTAAAACTATTAACATCTATTGAGAGGATAGAGAAGTTTAGGGGTTGGAGCAACTACGAGATAGCTATAAAGGTTATCGAGAATGAGGTCTATGTAGCGGTATACTTCAGGAGAATAGTTAAATCAAGGAAAACCAAAACCATCACAACCATCGACGTTAACTTCGACAACGTTACTTTAGCCGTTTTCACATCTAGTGGGAAGCTGTTGAAGCTGAAGCGGTACAAAACACCTCTCAGGAAAATCTTAACCCACAGGATATGGATCGAGAGAATACAGAAAAGGTACTCTAAATCTTGGGGATTTGTTAAAGGAGTTAGAGAAGTCATCGAGAAGCACGGTGATAGGATGAAGAGCATAGCTTTGGACTACGCACATAAGATAGGTGATAGAGTAGCGGAGATAGCCAATGAACACAACTCAACCATAGTTCTCGAAAACCTAAACAAACTTAGGGATAGAGCCAACAGCAATAGCTTATTCAACAAAAAGCTATCACTATGGTTCTACAGAAAAATACAGTTCACTATAAACTATGAAGCTCTTGAGAGAAGACTAGAGGTTAGCTACATTAACCCAATGAAAACATCATCAACATGCCCAAGGTGTGAAAGCAGATTAAAAGATAATGGCGATAGAGTACTGAAGTGCAGTAAATGTGATTTCACAGGAGATAGAGACGTGGTTGCATGCATAAACCTATTCTACAGATACTCAAGATGTGGGGTGCCTAGGGTCGCCCTGAACGCCCCCAAGGGTGATGCAAACCTAAGACCAATGCAGGGGAAAAGAGATGAGGCAATGAAATCAACTTATATCAGAAGCTGAACCCCTCTAAAACAATGTTACTTCGAGAGAAGATGTCTTCATCTCCTTATTAAGTAATTAAAATGAGGGTTAGTTCTAGAGGGTTACTATGAATAGCAGTTGCTCCATTAACTCCTTAAACCTATTCCTTATGGTCACCTCTGTAACATTAGCTATCTCAGCTATCTCCCTCTGTGTACGCTTCTCCCCAATAAGCACAGATGCAATGTAACTAGCCGCAGCAGCCATACCCACAGGTCCTTTGCCAGAGGTTAATCGAGCTCTCGATGCAATCGCAAGAATCTTATTTGCTATCTCCTCAGCCTTACCTTGGAGTGCTAGCTGATTTGAGAATTTCGAGATATATTGGTTAGCCTTAGGTGGCGGTAGAGCTAAGTCCAGTTCCTTAATGAGGAAACGGTAGCATCTTCCAACCTCCCTCTTACTTATATTAGCAGCACTTGCGATCTCATCAAGCGATCTAGGTAAGCCGCACTGTCTACAGGCTATGTATACTGTTGCCGCGCATATTCCTTGAATCGATCTCCCTCTCATAAGGCGCTTTTTAATAATCTTCCTATAAATTATGGAGCTCGTCTCAAGGACGCTCTTCGGTAGAGAGAGAACATTAGCTATCTTCGTTATCTCTGAGAGGGCGAAGGCGAGGTTCCTTTCAGACGCGTCTGAAACCCTTATTCTCCTCTGCCACTTCCTCAACCTGTATATTTGTGCCTTCTGATCAGCATCAAGCTTCTTCCCAAAAATGTCCTTGTCATGCCAATCGATTGTTGTTGAGAGGCCCTTATCATGAATTGTGAATGTAATTGGCGCCCCCACCCTAGACCTCTTCTCCTTCTGTTCGTTATCAAAGGCTCTCCACTCCGGACCCTGATCAGCTATCTTCATGTCCACCACAAAGCCGCACTCCATGCAAACAACTTCAGCTGCATCGTAATCACGCATAAGTTTGGTGCTACCGCATTCCGGGCATCTCTGAATCTCGCCTAGGATTGGGGGAAGAGAAGGCACCTCATCATTCTCACTCATTCCGTCTCTTCCCCCTCACGCCCTTATCTTTGGGCGAAATATAGATTGGCGAATTAATGAGTTTTCTGGGATCCTGCTCCATAACTCTTATTTCAATGTAGGGTGATTTAACTGGCCCGAAAATGTCTATGACTTGACCAATGGGCTTTCGCCTAATATCAAAGACTGTTGATCCAGGTTTCGGAGCAACTTTGACTTTTGCTACAGCTCTATTACCTTGAATAACATGCAGAATCTCACCGATCTCTTCCAAACTAACCCCCACCAAAAAAGACAAAAGAGATGATGGCAGACGATTATTTAAACGTTTCTTATTATGGCTGCTGGCAAAGCTTAATTAATTCAGAGGCAACTTCCCTCAAAACCTGGGATTTATTTTTTCTATCTTTACTCACAGCCACAAAGCCCATCTTAATCCAAGGTAATCTTGGATAACTTGCCTCCGGATGAACCTCATATTTTAAACTAAGATTTTTAACTGCCCTTTCAAGCATGCTTATATTTAGAGAACGGACACAAAGCTTCTTCGGTAATCTTCTACCCTCACGCCTAGATCTTAAAGCATCAAAATAGACTGGCCAAAGTATTATCTCATTTTTTCTACGCATCCCTCAATCACAGATAATCTTTATGCTTTTTTCTCAATCAATACCGCGTTTAGGACGCCATCTTGCCCGGGTCTAGACGTCACCTTAACTATCCCTAATGGGGTCTCCAGAAGGCAACCCTTAGTTATTACCCCTCTTCTATCATAGTCCACGTTAGCCGGGTTTTCCATGACTCTTAAAATTTCAACCCTTTTTGTTTCTCCAGTTTCCGGATCTGACACATTAACCCATTTGGCGCTTACCAGCCTGATTTTTATGTTGCCTCCTTTTCTGCGGCTAATCTTTACCTTATCTTCGCCTAGCTTTGTTTCTATTGGGAGGGACCCCATCTCATACTTCCGCTTCCCTCTATACGGTCTCCTCTTACCGCCAGTAGGCTTCCTCTTGTGCAGATCACCATGCCAAACAGACATCCAGGATCACACGCATCCTTAAAAATAAGATCATGAAATATAAATTTAGCGGATTAAATTTTGCGCATCCCCAGAGTCATGAGTTGCGGTCATCTGCTCCCTACGTTTCAGAACCTGCTCTTCTATTTTAGCCATCTCTCTTCTATCCTCATCTTCAAGTGACGCTGGTAGAATCTCTTCACCACGCTTCTCAAAAATTCTCCTTAGCTGACGTTTCATAACCTCAATGTTTCGACTGAGACCGAAGTAATCTGCGAAGAAATCGGTCGTTCTTAAGATATAATCTCTGTTGCACTTTTCCCTGTTGATAAAGCCCATCTTAATGAGCTCCCTAATGTGGCTGTATGCATGTTTACCCCTTACTTCAATAACCTGTTTCTGTGTTACTGGCTGCTTATATGCTATGTAAGACAGTGTCCTCAGTGGTCCAGCTGTTAGCAGTGGTCTTATGGCTAGCCTCTTGACTTTATCAGCATATACCGTCTTGAGCTGCATCACGTATCTTCCATCATCAAGCTCAAGTACTTCCATTGCACAGTTACGCCGCTTATATTCTTCAACGAGCCACCTGGCGAGCTTGCGTACCCTCTCCTGGGAACGTGAACCTACAATGCTACATAGGGTTTTTAGGTCTAGGGGTCTACCAGCTACATATAATGCCGCTTCAATGAGTCTAACTTTCTCCTTTAAATCCTCAGTCAAATCTTTTCTATTCCCAATACGTAATGCTTTATCATCTCTCCCCTCACTTCTCTGAGAGAACTCTGTCGCTAACACCACCATTTCATTATTCCCCGCTACTAATCGCTATATATATTTCATCCGAATCTTCGGTCTGAAGGAGTGAAATTTTACCTCTATGGGCTAAAAATAACAAAATTATGAAAGTTTTAATGGCCTCAATCTTACTTAAGCCCTTTATGAGACTTGAGAACGTCACCGTCTCGCCCATTTTATGGAGCATGCATATTTTCTTGAAGAGCCCCTCAAGCATCTCTTCAATTTCTAATAGGAAAGCACTTATTATTGGCGTGAACTCGGAGGGCGCCAGCACCGGTTTATCTCTAACCTTGAGGGATACGGAAGACTCATGCTGTAGTGCCTCCTCAAGAGCGGTGAGCAAGCTTTCTAGGGTTGTTGTCGTAAGCTCGTAGCGTAGTGGCGGAAGGAGGACGGGAACTACTTCGGCGCTTCTCGTAGACTCTTTGGGCTCTATCTGACCCTGGGGCTGAGACCTTTCAAACCTTAGGAGGAAATTTGATTTCAGAAGGTATATGAGGGCTGATGAATCTAGGGCGACGCCGGAAGCTCTAAAGTCTATAATGGCCCTCCGTTCCATTTCTTCGAGGAAGGAGAGTAGGAGGAATGCTATGTTAATGCTCCATGGATCAACCCTCTGTAAGCGTTGTGGATCAAAGAGTATATCCCAGGGAGGTCTAAGATAAAATGGTCTAATCTCGCTCATTTAGCTATCACACCCTTCAGAGTCATTGAAACTACATGTGAGGCGCCGCTCCGCCCATAAACGCCGTAAACCTTATCAGCCTTGCTAATCATCTCCGGCTTAAGAGTTATAACTATAAATTGAAGCTGTTTACTCGCAGCTTCATTAGCGAGGAGCTCGCCGAGTCTCTCTACGTGAAATGCATCTAAATGGGCATCTATTTCATCAAAGAGGTAAAAGGATGCTGGTGAGAATTCCTGTAGGGCTAGGAGGAAAGCCACGGCTGAAACCGATCTCTCCCCACTACTTGCGCCGCTTACTGGTATTGGAGACTTATTTGGGAATTGAACTATCATGTCCACGCCTCCGGAGAAGGGGCTCTCCGGGTTCTCAAGCTTCAGGTAGGCGCTTCCTCCCCCCGTCAACCTAGAGAAATAACTGTTTACCTTCTCATTTATCCTGTTAAAGGCATCCATGAAAATTTTAATTTTCTTTTGCTCAATCTCGTCAATAAACTTGAGTATTGCTTCCCTCTCCCTCTCGAGCTCATTTAGTCTCGTGGAGATCTCTCTATAACGTGAGACTTCCTCTATATATTGGGATTCAGCGAGTTGATTTATAGCTCCTATATGCTTGAGCTCCTCTTCAATTGCCCTTATCCATGAGTTGAGTTCACTGATGGATAAGCCCTCCTGAATATCCAGCGGTTTCTCATATCCGAAGTCTTTTAACCGCTCCCTCAACCTATTTATTTGGAGATGAACCGATTGCACCCTAATCTTCAAGTCATTTATGGTTTTCATCTCCCTCTCATATTCTATGTCTAGTTTAGATATCTCCGCTTCAAGGGAGTCTATCTGAGATGTAAAGCTTCCTATTCTCTCTTTAGCCTCCTGTATTTCCATTGAGAGCCTTTCTCTGTCCCTATTAACCTCCTCAATCTTCCTGCGTATTTCCTCCTCTTCCCCAAGGTATCTCTCCAACTCTCTTTCTAAGTTGCTGATTTGCGCTGAAACTTCATTGAGCTGCGCTAATGAAGCTTCCATATCCTTCTTTAAAACCCTCTCAACCCTAGCCCTTAAGGTTGATAACTCTGACTCAACACTACTATACTTCTGCTTAAGATTAATTAGCTCCTGAGCAATTTCAGCCCGCTTCTTCTCAACATCTTGGATCTTCAGGAAATCAATTTCACTCTTTAGGCGCTCATGCTCTTCGCTTAAAGGTTTCTCCACCTCGCTTAGCTCTTTAAGTCTCTCCTCAATATAGACAAGCCTTTCACGCCCATTATTTACACGGTTCACTAAGTCCGCCATAACAGATTCCAAGCGCTTGATCTGTGCATCAGCCTGAAGTAAGCTCTTCTTAACACGGTCGACCTCAGCCTCGATCTTAGCCGATGATTCTGAGAGATTCATAATTTCATTCTGGATCCTAGAGATCTCGCCCTCAAGCTCCGCAATAATGTTCTCCCTATTATCGAGATGCCTTTTTAGGGCGGAGACAGCTTTATCCAAGCTTTTTAGAGATTCGTCGCTTGGTATAAAGGATGATAAGTCAATATACTTCCTATGGACGCCGCTCTCAACTCCTCCCCAAGCCTCATAAAGACTCCCATCTGTTGTGACCACCCTGAATCCATCCTTTGACGCCCTCATCGCAGCATCCTCGCTTAAGGCTAGCAGAGTATCTCCAAAGACAAATTCCACGGCCGGTTTATAGCGCTCATCACAATAGACGAAGGATGAAACCCTGCCTAAAATGCCGTCAATATCGACGGCTCTATCTATAATGTTGCTTGGTGAAAGGTTTTTGAGGGGGATAACCTTTATTCTTCCAATTTTCATACGTTTAAGGGTCTCTATACACGTAAATGCGACATTCATATCCTCAACGATTAGTGAGTCGAGCCAACCTGAGGCGGCTGCCTCAATAGCCTTAATGTATTCGCCGTCAACCTTTATAAGATCCCTCAGCCTACCATACACTCCATTTATCACGCCAGTAGCGCTCAGCTCCTCAATGTACCTTAAAGCCATTTCCTCCGGCTTAATCTTCTTAAGGAGGTTTTTCTGAGTCTCAAATTTTATGAGGGCTTCTCTGGCCATTTCAGCTATCTTCTCAGCCTCTTTAATCTCTTCTTCGATAGTCGACCTCCTTTTAACGCGCCTTTCTAACGTCGATTTCAGAGCTTCAATATGCTTTTTCTGGGCGCCTGCAGTCTCCTCAAGTCCCGAAAGTAGTTCTTGGAGCTTCTTTTGCGTGGACAATAATTCTTCCCTTTTGCTTTTTAAATCCTCAATCCTCTGGGTGTAGACGTTTATCTCGGATTGAAGTCTAGTACGCTCACCCTCAAGCTCTATTCTCTCCCTACGTATTTTATCTATCCGTCTCTCCAGCTCACTTATTTGCCTGGCTTTCTCCTCAAATATCAACTTAACCTCGGAGAGATCCTTTAATATGGAGTTGTAGATTGCCTGTTTCTCCCCCAAATCTTTACTTAGATGCTCAAGGAGGGCTGTTAGCTGGCTTATCTTCTCCTCGGAGCTTAAGAGCTCATTTTTTATAAGTGCTATTTGCTGCTCAAGTCTCTCCTTAGTATGCTTTAGTTTATTGAGGCTTAACCGCCCAGCATCCACTTTGGAGAGTATCTCATTGAGCCTAGACCTTAGGCTTCTCAGGTTTACTTCGATATCGATCATCCGACTATTCTTTTCTTGAAATTCATCAAAGCCTATTTTACGCAGTTCGCCCTCAAGCTCCCTGCGCTTAGCCTTAAGAGATTCTCTCCGCTCCGATAGCAGCTTACATCTTTCCTCAGCCTTAGATAATTCATCCAAGAGCTTCTTGGATTCGGCTTCAAGCTCCCCTATGTTCCAAGAAATCTTCATTGATTCGAACAGCGCCAACTCTTTTCTAAGTAAATTGTAGCGTAAGAGGTTATTTCGCTCCCTTTCTAAGTTCTCTACTCTCCTCTGAACCTCACTTATCTGTCCAAGGGCAGTCTTTATCGCCACATCAGCCTCTTTAAGCTTCTGCTCCGCCTCCGCCTTCTCAGCATCATATTGAGCTATCCCAAGCATATCCTCAATAATCTTCCTACGCTCAATAGTCGATATCTCAGCCATTCTAGTGAGAGTCCCCTGTAGAACAATGTTATGACCGTAGGGTGTTATGCCAGCTACTGATAGGACTTCAAGTAAATGGGCTCTCGGAACCCTTCGGCCATTAATTCTATAGACGCTCTCACCATTCTTATCAATCTCACGGGCTATTGTCACCGTCGTCGTCTCCACAGGTATGCACCCATCAGAATTATCGAACTGAATGGCTACCTTAGCTATGTTTTTCCTGATGCCAGACTTATCTCCCCCATTAAATATTAGGTTCGAGAAATTCTCAACCCTAAGTCTCTTAGCGCTAAGCTCACCGAGACAAAAGAGGATCGCATCAATGATATTAGTCTTACCACTACCATTCGGACCAGTTATTACAGTAAACCCTTTATCAAACGTTAGTACGGTCTTTAACCCGAACGTTTTAAATCCATCTATCTCAACGCGCTTAATATACGGCATTCCTCATTTTTCTCCCTAATATTGATCCCTCCATTAGCTAAGCAGGGTTTTAAATGGATGAATGACTTTCTCTGAGGGCGCGCGTCCTCTCAGATAACTTCCTAACAAAAGCCTTTAATTTCTCCTCAGCACCATACACAAGCACATATCCGTCCTCTTCAACCCTAAATTTTAGGTTTAGTTCACTGGCGGTCTCCTCAATAAATTCAAGTGGAGTTATCTCCGACACCTGAATTCTAACCCACCTCTCCCCTCTTGGTAAGCCTGGACGAAATCTTGTTGGCTCCTCAAGAATAAAGCCCTCAGTCTCAAGCTCACATAGTTTCCTCAAAATATTATCGATATATTCCTCTCCAAACATATCCCTCGCAGCAGACAAGACGTAGCTCTCCACATTGCTTAAAAGCTCTTCTAAACGGGCAATACTTTCCGCGCGAGTTCTATCAGCCTTAACAACCTCTATCATCACCTTAGCGGAACGTAGATCATTAATTACGTTTTGCGGCACCCTCCCCCCACGCTTATATAGCTCAACGATGACGTCAGACAGTATTTTCCAGCGTGCATCCCAGCTCATAAAAGCACCCTGCAAAACAAATAGGGTTAATTCGGTCATAAGCTTATCGCATGAAAAGTAATTCACTGTAACGTTATAATTATGTAGCATAACACCCACGCCATAAAAATCGTGTCAACACTAAATAATTATTAATTTCTAATATGCTGACCTACATGTATAAAATAGCAGTAGAAGAGGAAGAGAAATAAGGGGCTGAGTAATTTCTCCTTCTAAGGATATGTGTAGCTCAGGTTTTAGGATAAAGCAGGTGATCGTGCTTAGATCTGATATAAAGATGAGCCCAGGGAAGGCTGCGGCACAGGCTAGTCACGCGGCTGTCTCCTCAGCTGAGGAAGCTAGAAGGAATTATCCATCTTGGTGGAGGGAGTGGATTGAGGGGGGTCAATGTAAAATTATATTGAAGGCAAATTCGGAGACAGAATTGCTGGAGATGGAGAGGAAGGCTAGGGACATGAAGCTCCCAACAGCCCTCATAACTGACATGGGTTTAACGGAGCTGGAGCCGGGGACAATAACCGCCCTTGGAATAGGACCAGCTCCATCAAACCTAATAGACAAGATTACTGGAAGCTTACCGTTATATTGAGGATTAAATATGCTTAAGGTTTCAAGTATAGAGGAGAACGCTGGAATAGAAGTTTATGCGACTGAGTGTAGGGGGGTAGGGGGCTCTATAAAAAGGGTCCCTGAGGACTTTATAGTTGAGGAGATATTAGTCGACGGTTCTAAGGCTTCTGTTAAACTGGATGAAAACGTCGCCAACAACCTCGCTGGGCATGGCCGCTACCTTATCTGCGTCCTCATTAAGAGGGGGGTGGATACAATATTGGCTATAGAGGAGATAGCTGACAAATTAGGAGTTAGTCCTGACAGGATTGGATTCGCTGGAATAAAGGATACCAATGCCCTAACAGCTCAATATATAAGTATAGGCGGCATTCCAGCCAACAAAATATCGCTAGTAAATGTTGAGGGGCTTCTAATTAAACCACTTGGCTACTCCAATGAGGAAATGTCACCAAAGAAACTCTTTGGAAATAGGTTCACAATAACTGTTAGGGGGATAACGCTTAAGGAGAAGACTATTAGGAGAAGGATTGAGAAAATAATGAGCGAGATAAAGGATTTCGGCGGCATACCGAACTTCTTCGGCCACCAAAGGTTTGGGACAATAAGACCCATAACGCATATTGTCGGCAAATATATTATTAAGGGGGATTTTGAGGGGGCTGCCCTAACATTCTTAACGTATGTTAGCCCTTTTGAGGGGCCAAAGGCTAGGGAAGCCAGAAGGGAGTTGGCTGAGACGATGGATTTCAAAAGGGCCCTCAAAAGGTTTCCTGAGACATTGATGTATGAGAGACTAGTCCTCGAGCACCTAGCGAAAAGTCCAAGGGATTACATAGGGGCATTTCATAAGCTCCCAGCGAATCTTCGAAGGCTCTTCATTCAATCGTACCAGTCATACCTTTTCAACAGGTTCTTAAGCGAGAGGATAAAACGTGACATACCATTAGAGGAGGCGCAAACTGGAGACTATGTCGTAAGACTGAGCAGCCTAGGACTACCGACAAGAAAATTTATCAGGGTTAAAGACAGCAATATTTCCTCAGTGAATGAGGAGATTAAAGCTGGAAGAGCAGCCGTAGCGCTGCCGCTCATAGGCCCAAAGCAGCCGCCCTCAGAGGGACTGCAGGGGGAGATTGAAAGAGAAATTCTTGAGAGAGAGAATGTCTCAGGTGAGGACTTTAAGAGGGCAAGTATAATTAAAGTTAACCTTTTCGGCGGGTTAAGGGTGGCATTAGAGAGAGTGATGGATTTAAGGGCAAGAGTCATCTCCGAAGAAGGAGCCGCTGAGAACAGCGTTAAGTTCGAATTCACCCTCCACAAGGGCACATATGCAACCATAGTCTTAAGGGAGTTTATGAAGCCAAGAAATGATAGAGAGTTGATAGAAAGCGGCTTTTAATGAAGAAAGCACCATATGGTAAAAGAGTGGAGCCTTTTGAGATTGAGGGGGAGGGGTAGGTTTCTAATTGTTAGGAAAAAGCGGATTATTATGCTTGAAAAACGTTTATAGAAGATGCTTAAAATTAATGAATTAAATACCCAAAATTTACGCATAAAATTTATTAAAAACCGCAAAAATTGAGGGAAAATGTTTTATGTTGAGGAGCCTTTTTCAATAACCTTTACGTTCATCACAACTATTCTAGTGACAGCCCCGGCTTTAAGGTCCACTTCTACGCAGGCTCTACCCCCATTGCCGTTAGTTAACACTACTATGGCTTTAATGGCCTCGATTGCGATCTCTCCACTCTCTCGAACTACAAGCTTTACCTGAGCTATCTTTATACTGCTGACATTATAGCCTTCATTGAGAAGTCTCTGTACATCCTCATCCGACTTTATTATCTCAAGAACCCTGTTCTTAAAGCCTTCACTCAACTCTACTTGGAAGCCCCTGAAAAATTTGTCTCTCATAGACCACTCCCAGCCACGCTTTGGAATACACGTGAAGTTTCGTGAATCCACGATACATGGGGATATTTTCAGCCCATTCTTCTGAGTAAACCCATTATCGAAGCCAACGCAGGCTAAAGAGGCTAAAGCATTGTATAAAGAGAAGATCACAGCTCCCAACACAGCTAAGCCTAGAATCACTAATAATACGCTTCTCCTCAACTTGCTCACCAAAAGTAGGAGGAAAGCCCGGTTTATAAAAGGATTTTTCAGAATTACATCAAATTTTTGTCAAAAAAGGACTCATTTAAGACTTAGATATAATAGGATTACTAGGGCTATTAAGGCAAATGCATCTGGCAGCATGGCAAAGGGGCCTAAACCGATGGCTCTGAAACCAAAAAGTATTTGTATAAATGGATTTGACGAGATCGTGTAAAAGAGGAGAATTAATGAGAATATTATTAAGCCAAGGGCAAATTGAGCGTTAGTTTTACGATAAATATCCAAATATATTAGGAGCAGAAACGCTACAATCACAATATTTACTGTCGAAATAACTGATTTAACTGTATAAAAGATTTCTAAGTCTGGCACTGGTATATTTGGTGGTGGGGCGAAACCCCATTCCCTAAATCTCATCAGCACGGCGGCTTCGAGCTCAATAGGGCTTATGTCCCCCCGCCTATATCTCTCCATAATTTGCCTAATCTCCTCTAATTGGCTTCTAGATAAGCCCCAGCGCACTCTAGTTTGGCGCTCCGGAGAAGCGCCAGCAATGCTTAAGCTACCTATAGCCGCGGCAATAGCCGCAAGTACCACAATAATTATTACAAGGAAGATAATTTTGTCTCTACTATTCATCTCTCCCTTTCACCATTCTACTTACTTCCTTTTCTTCTTTTCTCTAAATTTCTTCCAAATCTCCTCAAAGACTGCGTAGTTCTCCACCATCTCGGGGGTTAGGAAGTATGTGACGCTATATTTCTCCCCCACAGATATAACTATCCTGTTCTTTTCGAGCACCTCAAGATGGTGCCTTATTGTCCTATAATCGACTCTCAGGAGATTGGCCAGCTGATTGGCGTTCATTGGAGAGTCCTTTAACGCCATGATTATCTTAGCTCTCATAGCACCGCCCCTTGTCCCAGTAATGAGCCAACCAAGTATATACCTTAGTTTCTCAGCCCAATAGTCCATTAATTTGGTCTCCAGACAGAGAGTCGGATAACCTACTAAACTTTCTTTCCCAAAAATATTAATGGATTCTGACATAATTACGAAAAACGCTTTTATCCACCCACTTTAATGCAGATATCGTGGAGGTGTTCGCCTTAGAGGAGAATAGAAACAATAAACGGATGATTTTACTGCTGGTGATTCTCCTTCTAGTTGTAGGCTTCTCCGCAGCTGGATACCTCGGTTACTCGATCGGCTACATGACCGCCGTTGATGAGATAAAGAGACTAGAGGAGAAGGTCGAATCCTTAAGCGAAAACGTTATAACTTTACAGAATACCCTAGAAGCGATGGCTCAAAATGCAGCTCAACAGAATATACTAATTGAGAATATTAGTCTCTCAGAGATCTATGAGCGGGTCAAAAACTCTATTGTTATGGTGAGGGGGCTTGTACGTATACCGAATATCTTTGGATACAGCTATAGCTGGGTTCAGGGATCCGGCTTCATCTACAATTATACTAAACGAATGATTATAGTTACGAATTATCATGTTGTGCGAAACACAGTAAATGTAACTGTAACGTTCGCCAATGGGAACAGCTATCCCGCCTCTATACTCGGATATGACCCATATGCCGATCTAGCAGTCTTGGATGCAGATGCACCCGAAAGCGAATACTACCCACTAAAGGTTGTTAGCTCTTCAATGCTTAAGGTTGGAGATATAGTTATAGCAGTGGGCAACCCCTACGGTCTCCATGGATCAATGAGCGTTGGCATAGTTAGCGCACTGGGGAGAACAATAACAGTGGAAACCGCTGGAAATTATCCAATAGCAAACGTTATACAAACAACAGTCCCCCTCAATCCAGGAAACTCCGGAGGCCCGCTCCTGAACGCTAGGGGTGAGGTTGTTGGAATAACGACTGCAATAGTAAGCGGCTCTCAGGGTGTGAGCTTCGCCATACCGTCAAACACACTATTAAGGGAAATCAAATGGTTGGTTGAGGAGGGAAGATATGATAGGCATCCATGGCTCGGCGCAGCTGGCTTAGATATGACTTATGAAATTGCAAAGGCAATGGGTGTAAACGTGACATATGGCTGGCTGATAACGGAAGTCTTTAAAGGGGGCCCGGCGGATAAAGCTGGCTTAAGAGGAGGAACAAGGACGGTGAGGATAGCTGGCGAGCTAATTCCAATTGGGGGAGATATAATAATTGCCGTTGACGGCTTCAGAATTACTGGAATAGATGATTTATCATACTACCTGGAAGAGTATACTGAGCCGGGGCAGATAATTAGGGTTACGGTAATTAGAGAAAAACAGCTGCTGGTACTGGAGGTTGAGTTGGGCACTAGGCCGCGATTACTTGAATAGTGGGTTTATGGCGTAAGTCTAAATCTGTCCCTCGGAAACAATATTACTTCTCTTATATTTCTTATACCAGTTAGCACCATTATTAGGCGTTCAAGCCCAATCCCCCATCCGGCGTGCGGGGGCATACCATAGTCGAAGGCTTGAAGGTGATACTTAAAGGATTCTAAGCTGAGATTCTGCTCCTTTAGGCGTTTAATTAGGAGCTCCTTGTCATGTATACGCGTCCCACCAGAAGCTATCTCAACCCAATGCCACATTAGGTCGAAGCTCTCGCTTATTTCAGGTTTATCATCCCTCGGCTTTATATAAAATGGCTTTAGTTGAGTGGGCCAATCAACTATGAAATAGAAGTATGGGTGCAGCTTTCCAAGGGTTCTAAAAGCCATCGTGGGTATATCTTCGCCCCAATTAATCTTTATCCCAGCCTCCCTAAGATCGTTGAGTATCTCATCATACGTAAAGCGTTTAAAGGGTATCTGAGGGACATCAATCTTATGTTTAAGTATCTCTAGCTCCTTTCTACACCTCTCGCTAACCACCCGGCATACATATTGTAAGAGTCTCTCAGCGACTTCCATGACATCCTCAGCTGTGGCAAACGCCATCTCTATGTCAACAGAAATAAACTCAGCTAGATGGCGTCTAGTATGGGATTTCTCAGCCCTAAAAGCCGGTCCAATCTCATAAACCTTCTCGAAGTCTATTACGAGCTGCTCCTTATACAGCTGTGGACTCTGCGCTAAAAAAGCCTCCCTCTCAAAATATATTACTGGGAATAGACTTGCACCGCCCTCTGTTGCCGTGGCAATTATCTTTGGCGTGTGAACCTCAATAAAACCATTCTTAGAGAAGAATTCCCTAATAGCCTCTAAGGCCACATGCCGTATCCTAAAGATCGCTTGTGGTTCATCCCTAACTAAATCAAGAACCCTAGCATCTAACCTAACATCTATATCTGCCGGCGTCTTTCCAGTGATATCTATTGGAAGGGGCTGCTTCGCCCTATTCAAAACAATTATACTCTCTGGTATGACCTCAACTCCTCTAGGAGCCTTATCCATCTTCTTAACAGTCCCTCTAACACTTATACAGTCCTGACGCTGGAGATCCTCAGCAACTTTAATTACACTTTCATTAACCTTATCTTTCGGGATCGTTACTTGGATAAATCCTTCCTTATCCTTTAACACCAAGAATTTTATGCCGCCTAAATCTCTAATCTCCCTTACCCAGCCCGCTATAATAACTTCTCTCCCATCAAGCTCAGGAGTTATATCACTCGTGTAATGTGTCCTTTTCCATAGATATGCGTGAGATGAAGTCTTTTCGAGACCCATCGGCCACACCTATTCAGTAAACTCAACACGCAGCGTTATCCCTTTAACCCTCTTCGCAATTTCCTTCGCAACATCAATATTAAGCGATTTCTTACGCTTATTCTTTCCTCTAAGGATAACCCGCGTCTCAACAGAGCCATCCGGCAGCCAAATCTTATTTATCGTAACAACATTTAAGGGTGCAAAAAGATCCTCAATAAATTTCCTCTCACTAGAGTTATACTCGAGTACACGGATATTCTTACCAACCTTACTCTCCAGAGCCTTAATTATTTTTCCACCATAACTTAATATCTTATTCATGTCGCCCCTTTTAACAAGTATAACTAAAGTATTGTTAATCTCAAGCGCTCCATGGAAATAAACATCTTGGAGCAAGGGGTATTCATCTTCGAGAGAAACAAGTATGCGGGCGACCTCTAAATCTAATCGCGTTATCTCGCCCTTTTCAATTTTTACCCTACATTTAGGACATAATATCCCGCTTCTCAGGCAGAATTGGCATAGCTCAGACCTCACCTTCTCTTGATCCCTCCAAACTGGGAGGGCGGCAGAGCGACGTCTTCAAAGCCATCAGCGCGTCAGCGTTATCTCGATTGTACTCACGTTCACTGGAGTTGGCCTATCTTTAGGCTGAACCTGCTCTGTTCCAATATTAATGTTTTTAATTTTAATGTCTGTTAGGAAACCTCGTCTAAGAGCTTCGGCTACGCTTACAGCCTTACTTATCGCTCGCCCCCTAGCCTTGATAATAACTTCTTTTGCGCCACTATAGAATAATGTTAGACAAGCCATAACATAGTTTAATACAGGCTTCTTACCCACCAATATAGAGGCACTCTCCGGCATGCTTCACCGCCTCTCCTTAATTCAAAAGACATGTAGAACAACTGGATAAATATCTTACGGTTTTCCACTATAAAATTTTATGGCAGAAAATAACTGTTATATATTTACATCCTCAAATTAAATTACTGACCAGCCTAATTATAGGTGGAGAGAATGGCTATCGAGAGGATTCAGACTGGGATACCTGGATTTGACGAGATATTAAATGGCGGGATACCGAAACGTAACGTCGTTCTCTTAGCTGGTGGCCCGGGCACTGGAAAGTCTATTCTTGGCTATCAATATCTTTATAATGGATTAATTAGAAAGGAGCCCGGGGTGTTTGTCGCCTTAGAGGAACACCCCGTTCAGGTTAGGCTCTCAATGACCCAGTTTGGTTGGGATATTACGCCCTTTGAGGAGAAAGGGCTATTTGCCCTCGTAGACGCTTTTACTGCCGGTATTGGCGAAGCGGCGAAGAGGGAAAAATATGTTGTTAAGGCGCCAGATGACTTCCAAATGCTTATCGATGTCCTAAGGGCCGCTATAAAGGACGTCGGCGCTGAGAGAGTAGTTGTGGACTCTGTCACAACATTGTATATGACCAGGCCTGCAATGGCCAGAAGCATGGTTCTCCAGCTCAAGAAGGTCCTATCTGGTTTAGGGTGTACTTCAATACTAGTCTCACAGGTGAGTGTGACGGAGAGGGGTTTCGGTGGGCCTGGTGTTGAGCACGCCGCTGATGGAATAGTCAGGCTCGATCTAGACGAGGTTAACGGTGAACTCAAGCGCAGCATTATTGTCTGGAAAATGCGGGGGACGGCTCACTCAATGAAGAGACATCCTTTCGAGATAACGGATAAAGGTATTATTGTAAAATCAAAAGAAGTTTTTATGGCAGCGCAGAGGAGGTTTGGAGAATGAGTGAGATACCGCTTGCACCGGTTGGTAAAGAGCAGATTCATAAGCTTGAGACTATATTATTAGTGAGTAGTATTATGAGACCAGAAGTTCTTGAGGAGCTAAGAAACCCAGAGGAGAGGTTAACTTGGGTTGATAGTCTAGCAGTTGCAGCCGCTGCATTAGCTATGGAGAAAGCTAAAATGCCAATATCAAAGATAGCTGAAGAACTCGGCAGAACCGAAGCTACCATAAGAAGCCACCTGCAAGGCAAGACTAAGGCTGGGCAAATCGTGAGGGAAACATATGAAAGGTTAGCTAGAGAAGGTGTAAAGATCCCGTTACCAGAGCCAATCTCGGCGGGGGAGGTACAACGCCTTAAGAGTGAACTGGAGGAGGAGAGGAGAAAGAGGCAAGAAATACAGAGCGCGCTTAGGGAAATATATAATATGCTGACACAACTACTCAGCCAAATAGAAAAGCTGACAGCCTAGAAACATAAATTCCAAAACACTCCTCTAATATGTTGGAGAGAAGCCTATGGATGTTTTTGAAACAATTAGATCAAGAAGGAGTATACGAGCCTTTACTGGAGAAGATGTTAGTGATGAGCAAATAGAAAAGATTCTTGAGGCGGCAAGGTGGGCACCTTCGGCGGGAAACCTACAGCCATGGGAGTTTATAATAATAAGAAGACCTGAAATTAAAAGGGAGGTCGCCAGGGCAGCTCTAAACCAGACCTTTATAGAGGAGGCCCCAGTAGTTATAGTTGTGTGCGCCAATGAGATCAGATCTGGAAGCGTGTATGGAAGTAGGGGTATGAACCTCTATTGTATACAGGATACAGCCGCTGCAATTGAGAATATGTTATTGGCGGCATGCGCCCTCGGATTAGGAGCATGCTGGGTTGGCGCCTTCAATGAGGAGGAGGTCAGAAGGATACTTAAGATTCCTAAAGGAGTAAGACCAGTAGCAATAATACCCATAGGGCACCCAGCCGAGAAACCAGCTCCACCACGTAGGAGAACACTAAAAGAAATAATGCACTATGAAACATTTTAAAGATCCTACACTCTCCTTATATGAGAGATTCTTTCAGCCACCTCTAGAATTTTTGCTGCTTGATCATTCGTGAGCTGAAAGCCATGGAGATACTTTCCTTTCAGCTTCAATTCGGCTAAGAAGGTTTCTTTGATGGGTATAGGTGGCTCAAACTTATATATCTCTCTAAAGATTATTGCCCCTTTCCAGTTCATGATGTCGCACTCAAGCCTCTCTTTATCGCTTAAATTATCCTTTCTAACAAAGTCTTCTATGACCCCATAACCGATGAGGGAGTCGCCTGCTTCAGATCTCCTAGCGAAAAACACCAAACCACCTTTCTCCCAACACCTAGGAACCCCTGGATAATACTTCTTTAGCATGAAAACTCTTTTCAACCAATCTTCCCTAGCTATCCTCAATATAAAGTTCTTGAGTTTAGGGGCGACTGATCCAGGCGAATCCATACGCTTTCCCGAAAGAATTAATCTGGGAAAGATAAGATTATAGCAAGTTCAGTTTCTTTTCTTACTTTATTATCCCATAGCCGATGAGCCGCCACCTTCCCATTATTTTACGGCTTATAGCGGCCCTTGAGCCAGTCTCCGCGCAGACTGGCCTAGCGAGCTTGATCTCAATAGCGCTACCGCTAATGTGAGTTACGTTGCCAGTTGTGATGGAGGTTCCAACATCCAGTAATAGTGTTTCGCCAATACTAATCTGCTTAACCTCGGTCTGCTCCTTAGCCCCAATAACCCGCTCAAATAGGTGAGTCTCTAGCGTTAACTCATACCTCGTCGGCGGGAGCAAATCTGGTTTACCAACAACGTTCCCTGCCAGTCCATCAGCCTTAGTTAATGAGGGGTCTAGGAGGGTACCAACGCCCACCAATCCACCGCAAATAGCTTCATCAATATTTCTCCCACCACTATGTAAGCTTACTACTTTAGTGAAGAGAGGCTCATAGGCACCTCTAGCTGAGACGCTTACCCCAGGCCTTATCTCAATCTCATCCCCAACCCTAAACTTCCCCTGAAGAATTGAGCCGCCTATAACACCACCTACAAGTTTCTCTATTGGGGTCCCGGGCTTGTTTACATCAAAAGATCTCACAACATACATGCGGGGCGGCTTGGTTAGGTCACGTATCGGGGTTGGAATATATTTCTCTATTGCGTAAAGAAGAAGGTCTATGTTAACTGAGTGTAACGCTGAGACAGGGATGATTGGAGCATTCTCAGCCACTGTACCCTTAACAAACTCTTTTATCTCCCTATAGCTCTCTAGCGCACGTTTCTTGTCAACCAAATCTATCTTTGTCTGCGCTATCACCACCCTTTTAACACCAATTACCTCTATGGCGGCAAGATGCTCCCTAGTTTGCGGCTGCGGACAGGGCTCGTCAGCTGCAATAACGAGTATAACGCCATCCATAACAGCGGCTCCAGAAAGCATTGTCGCCATTAAAGCCTCGTGTCCCGGCGAGTCCACAAAGCTAAGAGCTCTAACGAACTCTGTCTTAGAGCCGCACCTTGGACATATTTCGCTCGTTGAATAGTTGTGTGGTGGCTCGCAGGTCGGACACTTATATACTGGGGCATCAGCATATCCAAGCTTTATTGTTATACCCCTCTTTAGCTCCTCACTATGTCTCGCCGCCCAAACACCGGTAATCGCCTCTACAAGCGTAGTCTTTCCATGATCAACATGACCTATTGTGCCAATATTGATTTCGGGTTGACGTGGGAGACCACCAGCTTTACTCATGTCCCATCAACACTAGAGGAAAAAATAATGGTTAGAATAATATAAAGCCATCGAGCATGGAAGAGTTTATAGAGATCTCGCCTACAATACATTTATGGTGATATTAGGTGGTTAAGTGCAGCAATTGCGGCTTTGAACTACCAGAAGATGCCTTTTTCTGCCCAAATTGCGGAGCCCCCGTAAGAAGGATTGTAGAGATTCAAAGGGTTCCTGAAAATGTTTGGAGGAGTGTAAGGTTAAGCTTGATAGGAACATTTCTCTCAATAATTATCAGCTCAATAATTGCTGTTGCGGCTGAGGGATTCGATCCATATTTCATACCGACATTTATCTCAGCCTTAATAATTATATACATGTCTGGAACAAAAAGTCTTAGAGATGCACTTATCATCTCAACGCTAATTTACCTAATTACAGAAGCCATATTATCTGGGATATTCCTTGGAACATTATATGTGCAGGGTATAAAGTTGTCCACTTATTATTCAATGTATTATGGGGAGGCGCCAACATTAACTGACGTAATACTTTATTCGATCTCTCCGATAACCGCTGTATTAGCTGGATTTATTGGGTATAAGATATCTTTAGGGAGAGAAGTAAGTTATGAGAGATTTAGAGAGGAGCCTAGCCCCACACTCTTCTCTAGTGCAAAGGTTTCCCTCAAAAAATTTAAATATATTTTCCTCGGCTTTTTCATAAAAAGCAAGCTGGATGCGGAAGGGCGCTGAGATGAAGGTTCCTAAGGAAATAAGGACATATTGCCCAAAGTGCAATAAACATACGATACATACTGTCTCACTATATAAGGATGGAAGGCGTAGGACTCTCGCGAAAGGGGAGAGGGCTCACGAAAGGGAGAGAAAAGGTTATGGTGGACAGAAGTATCCGATACTTAAGCGTAAGGCTAAAACGACAAAGAAACAATCGTTAAAGCTTCAGTGTAAAAACTGTGGGTACACATTTCAGAAAGAGGGCATGCGCCTAAAGAAGCTTACAATAGAGTAAGCGGGCCGGTGATATTTAAGTATGAGAATATGGGAGAAGATTATACCAAAGCCGAGAAGCAACTTTATCCAAGTAAAGTGTCCGGAGTGCGGCAATGAGCAGATAACCTTCAGCCATGCCACCGTCATCGTCCGCTGCAATATTTGTGGTACAGTTCTCGCAGAGCCGACTGGTGGGAAAGCAAATATAAAAGGTGAGGTTGTAGCTAAGTTTGAGTAGCAGGTTGAGTAGTATGCCAAAGAAAGATGAATGGCCTGAAGTTGGAGAATTAGTTATTTCAACAGTTACTGAGATAACAGAGTATGGCGCATACGTAAAACTTGACGAGTATGGAGGAAAAGAGGGTTTTCTACACTTATCTGAAATATCATCTGGGTGGATAAGAAATATCCGTGACCATGTTCGCGAGGGTGAGAAAGTAGTTTTAAAGGTTTTAAGGGTTGATCCTGCAAGAAAACAAATAGACTTATCGCTTAGAAGAGTTACACAGCGTGAAAAAAGAGAAAAAATTTTGCTTTGGAAGAGGAGTAAGAAGGCAGAGAGCTTGCTTAAAAGCGCATCTCAGAAGATGAACATAAGCCTAGAGGAGATCTATAATTTAGTCTCTGAGCCACTCGAGAAGGCCTTCGGCAGCATTTATGATGGGCTTGAGGCAGCTGCGAGGGAGGGGGCTGAGGTTTTAATCAAAGCAGGAATAAGGGAAGACCTGGCTAAAACGTTAGCGGAAACCGCTAAAGAGAAAATTAAGGCAACCTCCGTTAAGGTTAGAGGAACATTAAGCATGACGTGTATTAAGCCCGATGGGGTCTTAAAAATAAAAGAAGCTTTAACTAAAGCTATAAAGAGCGTTTCCTCCAGAGGGGTGGGTGTCAACATATATGTCATTGCCCCGCCGAGATATCAGGTAGAGGTTATTGCTAAAGATTATAAAGAGGCAAACGCCGCCCTAAAGAGGGTTGCCGATATAGCTATAGAGGCTATAACTAAGTTCGGCGGCCAGGGAACGTTCACGCCTGAGAGTGGATAAAATAATGGTTTGGCTGCTAAGGAGATGCATTAAATGTGGGAAATACACGCTTAAAAGAGACTTCTGCCCATATTGTCATGGGGAGGTGCGTGTCCCACACCCGGCTAAATTTTCGCCCGATGATAAATACGCTGTTTATAAAGGTATGTTAAGGAGCAGTATCCTAGATGAGGAGGACAGTAATAATAGAGATAGAGGAGATAGAATTTAAGAACCCGGTTTTAATAGAAGGGCTACCGGGCTTAGGAATGGTTGGTAGGGTAGCAGTAAAGTATTTAATAAGGCAGCTTAAAGCGAAAAAGTTCGCCGAGCTATATTCACCACACTTTGCCTATTACGTCCTCATAGATAGAGAGGGAATCATAACATTATTAAAAAATGAGTTCTACTATTGGAAGAGTGACCATGGAGACACCGATTTAATACTCTTAACCGGCGATTCCCAGGCGCAAACAATTGAGGGACAATATGAAGTTGCTGAAACTATACTTGAGTATGCAAAGAAGAAGAATGTTAAGGCGATTATAACGGTCGGCGGCTATAGGAAGGATATCGTAGGCACACCACAAGTTTTTGCCTCAGCCACGGATCCAGAGACTCTCAAAAAGGCTTTAGAAGCTGGGTCACTAAGCAGCCCCCCCGGAAGCCCCATTGTCGGAGCAGCTGGCCTACTTATAGGCTTAGCTAAGTTTAAGGGTATTAACGGAATATGTCTCCTCAGCGAAACGCCTGGTTATATGCCTGACCCAAGAGCTGCAAAGAGCGCATTAATGGTTATTGCAAAGATGCTAAACTTGAAGTTAGATTTAGCAGGCCTTGATAGAGAGATAGAGAGGATAGCTAGAATAGAGGAAGAATTACGTAAAATGGAGGAGCGCAGAGCTATTGAGGAAGAAATTATGAGGAAAGAAAGGGAAAGGTTATCCTACATTGGATAATCATTATATTATGAAGACTTGATCTCTTTTTACATGCGCCTGCAAAACCTTTTTAAATTCCTCAAGATCACGAATTGTATGATTAATTATGCTTATATGAAAGTTTATTACTTCATATACTTCATTCTCGGAATCCGCCTCAAGAACATCGCTCTCAATCTGATCAATAATTAACTCCGTCAACTCATTCCTCTTGGGAATAGATTTAAGCGAGTTTAGGATCATCTCCTTTAACTCATTAACACATGGTTTTGGCAGATCACCCTTAATAACTTGATCCACAATACTATTTATTATGTCCTCATCCGATAAAGAGATGCTTTTCCTTGATGCAATAGTGCCTTTAGGTGTTAGGAATATTACTAGCGGAACACTATTAACATTGTAAAGTTCCGTCAGCTCAGTATTTTCCGGGTCATCAATATCGACGAGACGAACATTTATATCCTTTCTTTCCCTTCTAAGCTTCTTCACCACTGGCAATAAACTTTTCTTACTTTCATATAGGCCTGAGTAAAAGTATATTATTTCAACTTTCTTTTTTCTTTCACCCATGTCTTCCTAAACCTCTAATGAGATGAAGCATTAACTTTACGCTAAAAAATAGTGAGAAGATAATAATGGTCGCTAATAAGTTCCTTAACTATCCTATGCCTTCTTAGTTATCTCTTTAACTACCCCAGCAGCGATCGTCGTGCCCATATCGCGTATAGCAAATCTACCCAGCTGCGGAATCTCGGAATAATTCTCCATACATACAGGTCTTATCGGCTCAAACCTAACTAGGGCAGCGTCACCAGTTTTAAGGAAGGCGGGCTTCTCCTCCACCACCTGACCAGACCTCGGGTCAATCTTCTTCAATAGCTCAGCAAATCTAACAGCAACCTGCGCCGTATGAATATGCATTACAGGCGTATAGCCAGCTGCAATTGCTGTCGGATGGTAGATTACAAATATCTGTCCAATAAACTCTTTTGCAACAGTTGGCGGATTATTCGGATGGCCTGCGACATCACCCCTCTTTATCTCATGTTTAGCGATGCCCTTAACGTTAAAACCTATATTATCTCCAGGCTCAGCCCTTGGTATCCTCACATGGTGGGTTTCAATGGACTTAACTTCACCAGTCTTCCCCAAAGGCATTATTACTATTGTATCGCCTTCCTTAAGCACACCAGTCTCAACACGGCCAACTGGCACCGTACCAACACCAGTTATTGAATAAACGTCTTGTATCGGTACTCTCAAGGGCTTATCAATAGGCTTAGGTGGCACCTCAAAGTAGTCTAAGGCCTCAAGAAGCGTTGGACCGCTATACCATGGCATGTTGGAGCTTGGCTTGATAAGGTTGTCTCCAAGCCATCCTGATACTGGTATAAATGGTACCTTATCGACCTTATAGCCAACAAGCTTCAACATCCTGCTAACTTGATCTTTTATCTCCTCATAACGTTGCTTGCTCCAGTTCACTGTTGGATCATCCATCTTATTGACTAAGACTATGAGCTGCCTAACTCCAAGTGTAAAGGCTAAGAACGCATGCTCTCTCGTCTGGCCTCCTGGACCTATACCAGCCTCAAACTCTCCCTTCTTAGCTGAGATAACTAGAACCGCGGCATCAGCTTGGCTTGCGCCAGTTATCATGTTTTTAACGAAGTCTCTGTGTCCAGGAGCATCTATGATTGTGAAGAAGTATTTTGGCGTCTCAAACTTTAGGTATCTTAGATCTATTGTTAGGCCTCTCTCCCTCTCCTCCTTAAGATTGTCGAGTATCCATGCATACTTAAATGATTCTTTACCCATCTTTTTTGCTTCTTCTTCGTACTGCCTGATTGTCCGCTCATCAACGACACCACATAGGTATAGGAAGTGACCCATTGTCGTTGACTTGCCATGATCCACATGCCCAATTACGATTAAGTTAAGGTGGGGCTTCTCTGGCTTACTCATCTGTTTATCCTCCACACTCTATTCTGTACTTTGTTCAATCTGTTTGATTAATCATATTAAGTTCCATTATTTTAAGTTTACTTTTCCGGGCGTTTAGATCTTTTAGGCTTTTTCATGTATAAAAGTGGATTTGTTATGTCTTCCACCGGGTCAACATACTTAATTGACGCCCTTCTCTCCGGGCCTATTATTAGTCTAGGTCTCTCCAACAGTTCAAATCTGAACAATGATGACTTATACCAGCATATTCCAGGGTTCTTATCAACTGGAAAGTTGAGTTTTGAGATGAATCTCTCGTAGTCCGCGGTCTCATAAGTCATTCCATAGCTTGAGAAGTCCCTGATTATATCTGTTATTATACAATTCATTCTTAGGAGCATCAGCTCCACAGCCTTCCATTTCTTGACTGAAGATTCTGCCGTTGTGAGACCAACGTACCCAACGCCGCCTTCACTTAGGCAGGCTACTCCTCTAGAGAGGAAAGCCCTTAATCCACTGAGAGTCTCAAGGGGCTCCGAGGAGAAAACATTAAATTTACCTATTAAATCTTTTGGCAGCGGATTAGAGACATCATACTGCTGAAACTCTATGTTTAAGCCATATTTTCCGCATACCCTGCTCAAGTATTCCCCGAGTCTAGCATCAATGTCTAATACAACTATTCTTGAGGGGAGGTTAGTTAAGGCCAGAGCTATACTCAGTAGGTCGTCATCGCCTATGAGCACTATAGACTTATCAGCCAAGTCATTATAATAATGCATTAGCGCCACCCTCGCTATTACGTCTCTCTCGCACATATAACCTTGAAAGAAATTTACGTCTGGTTGAGG
>Ga0209080_1000143_pt1 | contig 55039 bp, 56 predicted proteins | sample JNZ110809AmetaG_FD_184123 | JGI IMG/M metagenome (GOLD analysis project Ga0209080, IMG submission 184123) | Hot spring microbial communities from Jinze hot spring, China to study Microbial Dark Matter (Phase II) - JNZ 110809A (SPAdes) (version 3) ...
GTGCTAAAGTATCTTGCTGCATAATCTGGGAGTACAGTTACTACTCTAGCTCCATAGCCTATGCTGTATTCTCTAGCTACTTTTATTGCTGCAGCTACATTTGCTCCACTAGATATGCCTACGGGCAAACCCTCCTCTCTCGCTATTCTTTTAGCCATGTTTATTGCTTCATCACTTGTAACAGTTACAAAGCCATCTATAAGCTCCTTATACTTAGAGATTATTTCAGGCACGAAGCCGTCTCCAACTCCTTCTATCTCATGCCTGCCCCTCGGGCCTGGGACACCTGTTTTAAACCACTCAGCTGCTGTTGGGCATTCAGCTGGTTCAGCTCCAACAACTATAGTCCTTGGATTTGCTTCCTTAAGTCTCTTTGCCACCCCTATTAAAGTACCTCCAGTCCCTACTTCAGCAACCCAGGCATCTACTCTGCCCAGCTGCTCAAGTATTTCTCTTCCAGTTGTAGCATAGTGAGCCCAAACATTTGCTTCATCACTCCATTGATCGAATAAATAGTATTTACTGGGGTTTTCCTCAACAATTTTCTTCGCATACTCCATGGCTTTAAGCGCATCTGTTTCTCCTCCTGGAACAGTAATGAAGTCTGCGCCGAGCAACTTCATTAATAAGAACCTCTCCTCACTCATTTCCTCAGGTATAACTATCAAAACTCTGTAACCTAAGTAGCTCCCTATGGCTGAGAAGGCTATTCCAGTATTGCCTGTTGTAGGGACTACTAAAGTCATGCCTGGCCTAAGTCTTCCACTAGACTCAGCTGCCTTAATCATATAGTACGCTATTCTATCCTTAACGGAGCCTGTGGGATTCATAAACTCCGCCTTAGCCCATAATTCAGCCTCAACTTCCTTTGAAGAGATCTTATTGAGCTTTATCATTGGAGTATGGCCTATGCAGTCAAGTATGTTGTAGCATAGCTTCACGTTTAGACACCCTCGTTACAGAGAATCTTCATTCAAAATATATGTTTTTCACTTAAGGCTACTTCATGAGTCTTAGGAAGGAGCTTAGCGTTTATTTAACTGCAATACTGTTAATAAGTAATTAAGGTGTCTGCATTGAGTGAACTAGTGAAACTAGGCTTCAGCCCCGGTCTCACCAGCACTGAGTACTCCCTTAAGCTATTAAGTGAAGTAAGTGAGTCCTTCAGCAAGACAAGTGAGCTAAGAGACTTAACTAAGGCTTATTCACTAATAGTGAGCAGAGTTAAAGCTGAGAGACCTACTTCAGCTCAAGCAATTAATCTATTAAGAGATCTTGGAGCAGAGATCGTTAAGTCTGTGAAAGAGAAAGCCTCATTAAATTATGTAAGGAACAACGTCCTAGAATTTGTAGATAGATGGAGGAATAGGATACAGAAGGAGTTAAGTGAAGTAAGTAGAATAGCTTCTAGAAGAATAAGCAGTGGAGAAAGCATTTTAACTCACAGTAGAAGCATGTGCATAATTAGAACAGCTGAATACCTAGTGAGTGAAGACAAAAAACCCGTATTTTATGTTACAGAGTCTAGGCCAGGCATGGAGGGCCTTGTCTTAGCTGAAGAACTCTGGAGGATGAGCCATAAAGTTAAACTCATAGTTGATTCAGCAGCAAGATTCTTCATGAAGGACGTAGACCTCGTACTGCTTGGCGCTGAAGCAGTAGCTGCTAATGGAGCTATAGTAAGCAAAATTGGGTCAAGCTTAATATCTCTAGCAGCTAATGAAGCTAGAGTAAGAGTATTCGTATTAGCTCCAACTTCAAAGCTAAGCATAGAGACTCTTTTTGGAGAACTAGTTCAGCTACCAGAGGGGGATTGGAGAAGACTTATGTCTTCTGAAGTACTCCACACACTGCCTGAGAACTATAGAGCTCGAGTACCGCTATATGATGTAGTCCCACCTGATTACATAGATGGAATAGTAAGTGAGAAAGGGCTCTTCGCTCCTCAAGCAATACCGTATTTAATTAAGGAGGTCCACGGAGGCTGGCCTCTTAAAGCAACTAGCTTAGAAAACTTAGAGAAAGAGTTGAGCAAGTTAGTTGGAGGAGGTGTCTATGGAGATACCGATTAGAGTAGTGCAAATAGCTGATGATATAAAGGCTATGAGAATACGTGGAGCAGGTAAAATAGCTAGAGCTGCTGCTGAAGCACTTAAAGTAGCTGCGCTAGAGTATAGAGGCCCCCTTGACGAAAGCTCCTTTAAGAAGTACATAGCTTACGTAGCTAACTTAATTACGTCAACTAGGCCTACTGCAGTAAGCTTACACAACGCAGTTCTATACGTAATGTCTAAAGTGAGAGCCGTTAGTGGGGGAGTTGATGAAATGAGGAGTGCAGCAATCAATGCTGCTGAGAAATTCATTCAGGAGAGCATTGAAGCTGTTAGTAAGATAAGTGTATTTGGAGCTAAGAGGATTAAGAATGGAGCAGTTGTGCTTACCCACTGCCATAGTGCTGCTGCTGTTTCCACAATAATTAATGCCTATAAAATGGGGAAGGTGGTTAAAGTCTACTCCACTGAGACAAGGCCATTCTTCCAGGGCAGAATAACTGCTAGACAACTCCTTGAAAACGGTGTTCCAGTAATTCAAATACCTGATAGTGCTGTGAGATACGTAATGAATGAAGTAGATCATGTAGTTGTTGGTGCAGACACTGTGGCAAGCAATGGAGCAGTCATAAATAAAATAGGGACAAGCCAAGTGGCCTTAGCTGCGCATGAAGCTAGAGTAAGAGTATTCATTGCTGCTGAAACGTATAAGTTCTCGCCAATGACCGTGATAGGCGAGCTTGTTCCAATAGAGATGAGGGGGGCTGAGGAAGTTGTACCACTAGACTGGATTAAGAGCCATCCAGGCCTAGAGATCTTGAATCCCTCGTTTGACGTAACTCCACCAGAGTACATAGATGCTATAGTCACTGAAGTTGGAGTAATTCCACCTCAAGCAGCTATAAGTATTCTAGTAGAAAGACTTGGGTGGGCTCTAGAGGAATTCCTCCAGAGTGAGCATAAATTAGCATTTGATGAGGTGTAGCCTTATTGAGTGAAGAGAGCATTAAGGAAGAGATCGTTAGACTAATAGATGAAAACCCAGATCAATGGATAAAAGCAGCTTTCTACAGCGATGAAAGAGTTAAACACATAATGGCGAACCTCTATGAAAGGTGGGAGAGGGATGACTCAAGAATGCTTCCAATAGATTATGCAACTTTAGATGAGCTTAAGCAGCTCTACGCATTAGCAAAGAAGTACTCAAGGCTTGACACAGGTACAGCCATGAGGATTGCCTTAGGATCAGAGTTACTTACCCCTGTACAAAAGAGGGAGAGCATTGTTGATAAAATAATTAAGGTGCTTAAAAAGCTAATATTCCCCACTAAGCCCAGGCTATGAATGGCATCTTTATATAGCAAATCACAAGAGGAATTTATAACCCTGTTTTAGATAAGAGTCTACTGGGGACTGAAATGAGTACTGCTGAAATAAAGAGGAAAGTAGTAGAAGTACTTGAAGGAGTTCTTGATCCTGAAATAGGAATTGATCTATACAACCTTGGAATGATATATGATGTAGAAGTAATTGATGAAAATAGTGTTAAAATAAGAATGGGCTTAACTACTGCTCTATGCCCGTTGGCCAGCATTATCCCCATAATAGTAGTTGATGAATTGAAGAGGAGGCTTGGAATAGATGCAAGCATAGAGATAGTCTACGATCCTCCGTGGACTCCGCTTAGAATGACTGAGAGAGGGAGGAGGCTATTCATTGAGAAGTACGGGTATGACATAGTTGGAGACTACATTAAGCGTCAGAGGAAGAGTATGAATGAGAACATTGATGGGGATTAGACGTGTGTTTAGCCTTTTCACCATAAGAATTGTTGATAATTCATGTATAGTGAGGTTATGTACAAGCTCATGATAGCTTTAACTCCCTTACACTTATTTAGGAAGCGTGGCTTAAGCAGCTACTGCATTTCACTGCATTCCTCACTGCATACAATACTGATCTTAAAGCTTAGCTTACCGCTTTCTACAGCACTCCAGTGGAGAATTAGCGTTAACTCATAGTCCCCTCTCTTAATCATTAGTGGCACGTCGTAGCCATAAATTACTTTCTCTATTCTAAAGCAGTTAGTCCCTATACTCACCATACATGGCATTTCAATTTGTATTGTTGAGTCTTCTTTATTCACTGGCTTAAGAATTAATGCTCCACTCATCACTAAGCTCAGTTCTCCAAAAGCTCTTACATCACTTACTTCAGCTTTAATACAACCATCGCTAGGCATATTCAGTAAGCCTAAGTCAATGGTAGTCTTCCTGCAGCAGGCCTTGTCTACAGCTAGGGAAATATCTTCTTTAAAGATTACATAGGGTTTCGCTACAGACTCCCTATAATCCATGTAGATCACTATACAGGCAGAAGTAGCTATGACTAACGGTATTAAGCTTAGCGCTAAATAATTCCTTGCAGCTAAGGCGCTCATGGTGGACAACACTTACATCATTGCTATAAGTATATACGGAAATTTAAAGTTGTTTATTCAAGTAGAGTTCTCTTACACTTTTTAGAATTGTCTGCTAACTTAATGTGCTTCTATATGTGTGATGGATCCATACCTCATGACTGCTGTAAACGCAGCGTTAAGAGATTTCGTCTCAGATAGTCACTTATTTCCTTAACTGTTCCGTGCTGTATCATCTTTATAAACTCCTCGTTTGTAAATAACTCAGTTAGCTTAGCGAGGAATTTCACATACCCCTTAGGCTCTTTTATAACTAGTAGGAAGACGACGTCAACAGGGATCTCGACTTCTTGCTCATCCATTTTCCTGAATGTAACTACGCGATCTGTCTTAACTATGACTAGCGCCTCTTTTTCAACGTGTTCAACGTCAGCGTGAGGTATAGCTACGTTGAAGTCCTCCTTTATGACAAGGCCTGTTGGATACTTCTCCTCTCTTTCAAGTAGAGCTTTCCAGTATGTCTCCTTTACATATCCCATTTCATAAAGCTTCTTGGACAACAAAGTCAGTAGTTCATTGCGTTCACTAGCTTTAAAATCGAATACGAGTATGTCCATGGCGTGCACCTAACTTTATTAAAACCATTGGCCTTTATTTAAAGTTTATGAGTTAATCTCCATTGGATTAAGCTAGTAATAGTTAAACTACCCAGAGTGTCCCCCGCTTCTGACACCTGCATTCACAGCATTCCCTGCTTGGGTTACTCATGCAGGCTCTTTAAGCGGGGGCATGTAGGTGTATATTTGTTAGGGGTAAATTAATTCTTCACCTGGCTTAAGTACTACTGTTTTCACTTTAGCTTTTGACTCAACTAATTCCTTGAACTTAACTGGGTCTGCTACTATTACTGGGAATGTATTGTAGTGCATTGGAATAACTATTTCAGGCTTAATTAATTCCACTGCTATAGACGCTTCTTCAACTCCCATAGTGAAGTGCCCTCCTATTGGTAGCAGTGCTATGTTGGGCTTATAGAGCCTTCCAATGAACTCCATTTCACTAAATAGCCCTGTATCGCCTGCGTGATAAATCCTTACATCTCTACCTCCAACAATTACTCCAACAGGTGATCCAGTTCGAGAACTATGTATAGCTGGAGTGAGTACTGCAAATAAGTCGTTTAAGCTTATTCTACCACCAATGTTTGCGCCAACTGCCTTAAGCCCCCTGGCCTCTAGCTCAGCCGCTAAGTCATATATTGTCACTATAGTTGCTTCAGTCTCTCTAGCTATTGCCTCAGAATCGCCAATGTGATCTCCATGATCATGCGTGATAAATATGTAGTTAATTCTCCCAGCTCTCCTAGCATAATCCATAGGAGACATTGGTGAAAGAGGGTTTGAAATCCATGGATCTATGAGAATTCTTTTCTCAAGCCCATCAAGTCCAGTAAGCCTTACTTCAAAAGCTGAATGCCCAAAATACCTTAATACAGCCACTCTTTCTCACCATAACATCACCACGTAGCACAGGCTTAAAGCTTTAATTCTCGATGAGGTTTAAGTAATCATAGTAATGCCAAGATCTTTGGAGAGAGGGGTTTAGTTACTAAAGTAGAATGGAGCTAGGCTCCCCGATCTCCGTTATTCACAGACAGCTATTGGGGAGCACTAGCTTAAGTAAATGGATATAGCATAATAATAAGAGTAAATAATAAGTTTCTATACGTACTAATTACAGGGTTCCCCAATGATTAGTGAAGAAGCGATCAAGAGGTACTTAAAGGCCGGCAGTATAGCTAGCAGAGTCAGGAGAGAGGCTGAATCATTAGTAAAGCCTGGGGTAAGCTTAGTTGAGTTAGCTGAAGCTATTGAGGAGAGGATTAGAGAGCTCGGCGGCCAACCAGCGTTTCCAGTCAACATATCGATAAACGAAGTTGCTGCTCACTATACTCCAATGCCCGGAGATCAGTCTGTAATCCCAGATTCATCAATAATTAAAATTGACATAGGAGTCCATGTAGATGGATATATAGCTGATACAGCTACTACAGTGACGTTTAACCCTGCTTATGAACCACTGCTTGAATCAGCTGAAAAAGCCCTTGAATCAGCTCTAAAAGTAGTTAGCAATGGAGTGCCAGTAAGCTATGTTGGAAAAGCTATAGAGGACTCAATAAGGGTGAGGGGGTTTAAACCAATAAGGAACTTAACTGGCCACAGCATAGATAGATTCATAATACATAGCGGTGTAAGCATACCTAACTACAATGACTATAGAGCTAAGCACAAGTTGGTTGATGGAGTTTACGCTATAGAGCCATTTGCAACTAATGGAGAAGGATTAGTTAAAGAAGCTCCAACTACAGCAATATACTCTCTTAGAGGAGCCTCTAAATCACGGGATGAACTAATGAAAAAGCTGTGGGAGACTTATAGGACTCTGCCATTCTGCTTAAGGTGGCTTTCAAAAACATTTGAAAGCATTGATTTAGCTCAAAGAGCTTTAAAGGAGCTGATGGCTCATGGAAGGATTCACGTATACCCAGTTTTAGTTGAAGCATCTGGAGGCCTTGTATCACAGTATGAGCACACTGTTTTAATAAATGGTAGAGAAGTCATCATTACAACTATTTAACTAGCTCAAATTAGTATTTAAACAACTATCGGTATTCAAAAAATAGCTACAAACTATAAACGTAGGGTTAACTCATGGCTAACTCAAGTTGGCTTGACTACGTTTGGCAACTAGTATTCATAACTTTCTTCATAATGATAATTACTGGAACGAATCAAAGAATTCAAATGAAGATATGGATCTACGACATTAGGAGCAAGCTAAATGTAATAAGGAGCTATGCTGAGAGCAGTAGAGCTAAGATAATAGATGCATTGAGGAAGCTTGGGGCACGGGATCCTGAGTACTCTATTGCTAAATACATAGACTTCTTCGCGATTAGCCCAGTTGAAATAGAGCCTATAGACATTATTAAGAGACTTGATCACATACTTAGAACTGAGGAAAAGGCGATAAAGAACTTTTTTGAAAAATTGCTTCCAAATGCGGGCAAATATGAGAGGAGCCTGCTTGAATCATCGCTTGAAGTAGCCATAGTGTTAAACTACTTGTATAAAGTCATTAGACACTACATTCTATTGGGGGAGAAGCAGAATAACTGGGTTCTAATAATGCAACTCCAGCTGCAGATGCCTGAAATAATGAAGGTAGCTACTACATACTATAAGGCGTTAGATGCATTCATGAGTGCTAAACCCGTTGGAGACAGTGTTGGAGCTATAGTAGCCTATAGATTGATTGAGGAATCAGAAGTTTTATCAAGGAAGACAGTTGAAGACACAGCAATAGTTGAAGCTAGATTAGCTAATAGGAGGGTATTCATTGTAAAAGCCGAAGGACCTGGGTCAAACGTTGGAAAGCCAGGCAAGGTGTTATCAGACTTAGTTGAAGAACTTAATGGAAACATAGACTTAGTGATAACAGTTGATGCAGCGTTAAAACTTGAGGGAGAAGAGGATGGAGAGATATCTGAAGGAGTTGGAGCAGCAATAGGTGATCCAGGTCCTGAGAAAATAGCTATAGAGAGAGCTACAGCTAAGTACAACATACCGCTTAGAGCACTAGTAGTAAAGATGGACTTAGCGTCAGCACTGAAGCCTCTTAAGAAAGAACTTTATGAAGCAGCTGAAAGAGCTGCCGACTACGTGAAGAGGCTTATAGTTGAAAACACTCTTGAAAACGCTACAGTAATAGTTGCCGGCATAGGCAACACAGTTGGTGTAGCGCAATGAGCTTCGATCAAAATACATTATTAATGATAGCCGTAGTCGTAATGGTTATAGCTACAATAGTTAAGACACTTTTAGATGTATATAGAAGGCCTAAGGAACCTGTAATTGTTATGAAGACGTTGTTAAAGTGCATTAAGTGCGATTACGTTAAAGAAGTAGATTACCAGCAGGGAGACTTCATAGGCTTACTGAAGGGGAAATGCCCCAACTGTTCTTCATCCCTGAAAGTCAGAGGAATATATGCAATTGAGTTAAAGGAATGAGGAATTAAGGAGGAGTGTGGAAAACATTTATAAATGCTGCTTTCTTTAAGTAGTTCTCGGCCCGACCCGGCCATAGCGGCTGGGCAACACCCGGTCCCATATCGAACCCGGAAGTTAAGCCAGCCGCGTTGGGGTTAGCTGTGAGATCCGCGAGGTCTCGCAGCTGCCTCAAGCTGGGATCGGGCCTTTAAGTGCTTAATTTTCACAACATTGTTTAACGCCATGCATCTCCTGCTGGAAATACATGCTGTACTATTAGGTGGGAAGCCCTTATTCAAGGGGATGATGCTGTGTCTTCTAAAAATATTTATATTGCTTAAGATTATTCCTAGCTTCAAGTAAAGGTATGTGGTGTGTGCATTGATGAACAATGCACGTAAGGAAGAGAGGTTTATACTGTGGCTTGAGGAAGTAACTAAGGATGATACAGTTCTTGTTGGAGGTAAGAATGCCAACTTAGGCGAAATGCTTAGAGCCGGCATACCTGTTCCTCCAGGCTTTGCTGTTACAGCATACGCATTCAAGTACTTCTTAGAGAAAACAGGCTTAGGCGAAAGCATTTACTCAATGCTTAAAAGACTTGATGTAAATGATAAGAAGGCCCTTGATGAAACCACCGCTAAGATTAGAGAGATGATTAAGAACACTCCTATGCCTCCTGAAGTAGATGAAGCTATTAGGAGAGCTTATAGAGAGCTTTCACTAAGGTTGAATATAGATGCAGCTAAGCTAAGGGTAGCTGTAAGAAGCAGTGCAACAGCTGAAGACATGCCTGAAGCAAGCTTCGCTGGCCAGCAGGAGACTTATCTCAACGTATATGGTGAAGAAAGCGTAGTAAGTAAAGTAAAGGATTGCTGGGCAAGCTTATTCACTGCTCGAGCAACTTTCTATAGAGTAGCGCAGGGCATAGCTCATGAAAAAGCGTTGATGAGCGTCACTGTTCAAAAAATGGTTAACAGTAGATCTGCTGGAGTAATGTTCACTATACATCCAGTGACAGGAGATGAAAACGTAATAGTTATTGAGAGCTCCTGGGGTCTTGGCGAAGCTGTAGTGGGTGGAAAAGTTACGCCAGATGAATGGGTTGTAGATAAAAGCACCTTAAGGATAGTTAGTCAATCAATTAATAGGAAGAACTTAGCTATAGTCTTCAATCCAGAGCTGGGTAGGAATGAAGTCATAAATCTACCCAATGAAAAGTACTCCAGCTTTGATCCAGATAAGCCAAGCCTTAGTGAAGACGAGGTAAGGAGGCTCGCTGAACTAGGCTTACTCATAGAGAAGCACTACGGCAAGGCTATGGACATTGAGTGGGCTGTCGATGCTGATCTACCGTTCCCACAAAGGGTATTCATAGTTCAAGCCAGGCCTGAAACTGTCTGGAGCTCTAGAAAATCTAAAGCAATAGAGGAGAAGGCTGTTGAAGCAAGGAGAGTAGTTAAGTTAGCTGAAACAAGAATTATTGCTAGAGGCCTGCCGGCTAGCCCAGGAATCGGGGCTGGAGTAGCAAAAGTAATATTTGATCCGCATGGAAGAGAGGCCCAGGAGTTTAAGAATGGAGAAGTACTTGTAACTAAGATGACTGATCCAGATTGGGTTCCATTAATGAAAAAAGCCTCTGCAATAGTGACTAATGAAGGCGGTATGACCAGTCATGCAGCAATAGTAAGCCGTGAACTAGGAATACCATGCATAGTCGGTACAGGTAATGCAACTGAAGTCATTAGGAGTGGGCTTGAAGTGACAGTTGATGGCAGTAGAGGAGTAGTCTATGAAGGTATAGTTGAAGAGTTGGCTAAGCCTAAGGCTGTGCCAACGCCTACTGCAGTTGTAACAGGTAGCTTAACTGCAAGCATTAGCTCTGAACAACTGCTACCTCTATACCCTGTTACAGCTACGAGAATATACATGAACTTAGGTGAGCCAGACGCCATTGGTAAGTATTTAGATCTACCGTTTGATGGAATAGGATTAATGAGGATAGAGTTCATAATAAGTGATTGGGTTAAGTACCACCCATTGTACTTAATTGAACAAGGAAAGCCTCAATTATTTATAGATAAGTTAGCTGAAGGAATAGCTAAAGTGGCCCAAGCAATATTCCCAAGGCCTATTGTAGTTAGGTTTAGCGACTTTAAGACTAATGAGTATCGTGGATTAAAGGGCGGTGAGAAGTATGAGCCTGAGGAAAGAAATCCAATGATCGGCTGGCGTGGAGTCAGTAGATACATCCATCCAAACTATGAGCAGGGATTTAGACTCGAAGTTAGGGCAATAAGGAAAGTTAGAGAGGAGATGGGCTTAATTAATGTATGGGTAATGCTGCCATTTGTCAGAACCACTTGGGAAGTTGAGAAAGCACTAAAGATCATGGAGGAAGAGGGCTTGAGGAGAGGAAAGGACTTCAAGGTATGGGCTATGGCTGAAGTGCCGAGCATAGTATTCTTAGCAGATAAGTTTGCTGAACTTGTCGACGGCTTCAGCATCGGCAGTAATGACCTCACTCAACTAATTCTAGGAGCTGATCGTGATAACAACATACTCGCTGAAATGGGGTACTTTGATGAAAGAGATCCTGCTGTAAGAGCGGCAATAAAGATGCTCATTGAGAAAGCTCATAGTAAGGGAGCTACCGTCAGCATATGTGGACAGGCTCCAAGCGTGTATCCAGAGATAGTTGAATTCCTAGTTGAAGCAGGCATAGATAGCATAAGCGTTAATCCAGACGCAGTTGTATCCACTAGAAGACTTGTAGCTAGCATAGAGAGGAAAATAATGTTAAAGAAGCTTGAAATGCTTGGGGAGATCATTTCAAGGTTAAACACATCTAACCTAAAGATCTAACTCCCTTTATTTTTATTTGTCTTAATAAAAGAACTTTACCTTCTAATCAAACCACCAATTAATCCACCTAAAGCACAAATAACTGCTACAGCTGCTAGAGCTATAAATGCTACTCCAAAGCCAAGTATCCAGCCTACAATAGCTCCAGTGAGGCCTTTGATAAGTCCTCCTAATATAGCTAGTGCTAAGCCTAGTATTACTGCACCAGTTATTCCAGCTAAGAAACCTGCTATAAAACCTCTTAAAGCTCCACGCGCAATTATTCCAGCAACTATTCCTGCAATAAATGGACCTATTAAGGGAATCCAGCATAGCGCTATTAGCAAAAGAAAGCCTATAAATGATCCTGCCACTATACTGCCTCGACCCATGGCTTCCCCTCCATACACAGTGGCTTGCGATAATTCAAAGCATGCTTACTACTAGTATTGATTAAGAGAAGATGTAATAAAAGTTATGGCGCGATCATTTAAATCCACAAGCCCAGTGCTAAACATTTTTATCAACTACTTCATAGCGTTAAGTTTGTATAGTTAAGCACTATTGCTTAAAAGTATGGGGCGTGGGTTTCTCTATGGATGTAGCGTTGAATGATCTAGTCATTAGGAGCGTTACTGGTTTTTGCGATACTCAGTTAGAGTGGAGTAGCAGCGGAGTGAAGAACGCTGTTTTAGAAGCTATTGAATCTGTTGAAATCATTACAAAAACATTAGAAATGATGGGGCTCCCCGTTTGGACTAAAAGGGTTTCTCTCCCGATTCCGCGAATAGATACATATAAAAAGATCCCTAAACTATTGTCTGAAGCTATTGTTAGAAAGGATTATTTGCTCAGCGCCGGTTGCTATATGATTGAAGAAGTAGATTACGACACATTACTAAACTTAGTTGAACTTGGAGCATATGTATGCCTAGTTTACTCAGAGGAGGAAATAGCTGTAAATAAGTTAGCAAAATACTTAATTAAGCTTAGCAATGTAAACCCTATTTACACTACTCAAGTAGCTTTAAGTCTAAATGGCTCACCAGTAGAAACCCCCTACTTCCCAATATCGACAAGCCTCTATGGTAAGAGAGTTGGAGTAAGCCTACTGTACCCTAATTACTTAGCTAAAGCATATAAAGAAAGGGGCTTAGAAGGCGTTAAAAAAGCACTTCTACGTGTGGAGAGAGAACTAGGCAATTTACTAAAGGAGGCCAATTTCTTCATAGATTATAGCATAAGCCCGTGGGGTGATGAAAGTGTTGCTAGACTCATTGAATTAGTCACTAATGCTAAACCATATGCAAATGGATTTCTCTACGGAATACACCTATTGAATAAGGCGATAGCGGAAGCTTCATTAATCCTTAGAAAGATGGGGGGCTTTAATAAAGTCATGCTCCCCTACGCTGAAGATAGCTACTTAATAGAGCTTGGAGGCCGAGGCTTGATTAATGCAAGGGACTTCATTAGGTATTCAAGTGCTTCAGTACCTGGAGTAGATATGGTTGTAATCCCCTTAGATGAAAGTGGAGTAAGAGGCCTAATACTTGATGCACTTGCAGTAGCCTACTTAAAGAACTATCCAACAGGCCTTAGAGTAGTGCCTGTAGATAGCGAACCAGGCTCTGTAGTTAAGTTAGGTAGGTTTGGGGAAGTATATGTACTCAATTACTGATGTTTGAAACGCGCTAAGACAGCTCGCCGGCCTCTTCATATTCTTCACTTAGAGTCCTACACCATTTCTCTGGCTCTTCGACTCCGCCAGTGCATCCCTTTCCATGCCTTACAGTCCCTTCAATTCTACTTAAGAGCACTATTCTGCTTGGAATGCTTTCACTAAGAACTCTATAGCCTACTTTATCGGCTAATTTTTCAGCGAATGCTTTAACTTCCACATGGCTTGGCATACTGCTTAGAGTCAGCCTAGACCTGCTTCTCCCCATATACATGTACGCCTTAACTTCAACGTAAGTTGGATAACCTCTTTCAATAAGCTTTGCAAAGCCTTCAACATCTCTATCACTCATGTTGAATTCCTTAACGAGAGTTATTCTAAAGACTGTTTGAGTTTTAAATGACCTCACGTAATTTATGGTTTCATTAATTAACTCCCAAGCCCTTGATACCAGGGGTCTATTGAATCTATTGTACATCTCCTTATTCCACGCTTCAAAACTTAGGTATAGTTGCGTAGGCTCTTCATCTAACCCGCTAATTACATCAGGCCTCACTCCACGCGTAACTAGAAATGTAGTTAGACCCCTCTTATGGTATTCCTTAATTAGCTCACCAAGCCTTGGATATAAAGTGGGCTCGCCTGCCAAGCTTATGGCTACGTGCTTTGGATTTATAGCTTCTTCAAACATACTTCTATCCACCGACGGATTCCCCTTAAAGCCGCTGACTATGTTTCTATAAGCTATGATGCTTTCCTCAACTAATACTTCAGGGTCATCCACTATGGGTAGCTTAATTTCATCCCACTCGGATTTTAAATCATCTGGTTGAAGCCTCCAGCAATGAAGGCACCTATTCCAACACCAGATTACAGCTGGAGTCATCTGTATACATCTATGGCTTTCAATTCCATACCAAAGGCACTTGTAGCAAAACCTCCTCCTAATGAGGGCTTCCTTAGTCCAATAACACCTCTTTACTGCACCAGTAGTGCCTATTAAATGATATCCTTGCTTAATTAATGCCTCATATATAGCTCTATATATTGGTCCACTTTTCCAGAAATCCATTCTCCTTCTTCTAACTTCACTCCAGTCTATGCTTAACTCAGCGATCTTACTCACTTTGTCCACCTTAAGTGCCGTTATTAAAGTTACCTAAAGCACATTAATATATTGATAAAGTTCTTTAGAAGATTGTTAAAAAGGATTCTTATTTTACATAAGGAATTATGCCTGAGCGTACTCTTTGTAAATCCAGCCAGCCTCTGTCTTAACTACCAATCCCTTCTTCTTAAGATCTTGTAGTCTCCCTCTCACTGTATTGTAGTTTAAGTTAGTCAATCTCTGTATTTCCTTAGGCGTAAGAGCCTTCTTCTCCCGCATTAATACTTCAAGTATTAGCTCTCTAGCAGTTTTTGATTCAGACATAAGGCACCCCCTCTTCTATTAAAACTGATCCTGAGGTAGGTTATAAAGCTGATCCTAGTTCAGTCCCAGCCTCGAAGACTCATCAAGACTTCGAGGCTTTAAGCAAAGCTTTAAGTTAATAGGGGTATTCAACTACCTTTACTTCTTTAGCACTAGTTCTTTTCTTAAAGTACTCTAACTGTGGAGAAGTCAATTTTTCCAAGAACTCTAAGTCTTTGCTGAATAAATTCCTTATGTCATTTATACCTAGGACTGCCATGGCAAGTCTATCTATCCCTATGCCCCAGGCTATAGCTCTTGACTCTTTTGCTCCAAGGATCTCCATTACTTCAGGTCTTAGTACTCCACCTGGGAAAACCTCCATCCACCCTAATTCAGGGTGCTTAATGAAGCCCTCTACACTAGGCTCAGTGAAAGGGAAGTAGCCTGGCTTAAACCACACTTCCTTTATTCCAAGAGCTGCAGAGAATTCCTTAAAGAAAGCTAAGAGCTCTCTAAAGGAGACGCTGCGGCCAACGATTATTCCATCCAATTGATGGAACTCCATGGAGTGTTTGGCGTCAAGGTTCTCCGGCCTAAAAACCCTATCTATAGTGAAAACTCTGTACTCTCCATCGCCTCTTTCAAAAATAGTTCTAGCAGATACAGCTGTAGTTTGAGTCCTTAAAACTAGCCTAAGAGCTCTATCAACGCTCCACTCATAATTCCACCCCCTCTTATGAATTGCTGAAGCTCTTTCAATAATGCCATGCTCCGGCGGCTTTACTTCTAGGGGAGTAGATACAAAGAAGGTATCGTGTATTTCTCTAGCAGGATGATCCTGCGGTTGAAATAGGACATCGAAGTTCCACAACTCCATCTCTACGTGAGGTCCCTTAACTTCCTCAAAGCCCATTGAAACCATAGCTTCTCTAACTAAGTCAAGGAACTCTAAGTAAGCATTAAGTCTAGCCACCTTCCTCTTAGGAGGAGTTATTGATAGATCGAAGCGCTTTATAATAGCTCTATCAAGTCCGCCGCTTAAGTAAAGCTGTGGAGTTACAACTGTCACTAGTGGAGCAGCCTGCAGGAATCCACTGTTAAGCAGCTTCATTAACTTCTGAGTTGGAGAAACTACAACTACGTTTCTCTGGACTACTGCAATAAACCTCCTTCTCTTCAGTACTTGCAGCAAATCAACCGGGGGGTTTACACCCGTCTCCTTGATCGACCTAAGCCAGGCTCTAAGTTCTCCAGCAGCTTCTATTACTTCATAGCATTTGCTTAGTGAAGAAACGCTTACTACTCCATTGACTACTCCTAGGCAGCCCCCCTTCAATAAGTATTGCAACCCTATTTTTGCTTCATTTACATCAATGCCTAAGCTCTTTACGCAATCAATGAATTCCTCAACACTTCTACCAACGCATTTAAATGCATTAGTGTACAATCTCTCCTCAGGTAAGCCCTCATTAAGGGCTGTTAAGCCTTCACTAGTTAGCTCAAGCAATTCCACTTGCTTTACTCTTTTATGCAGGAGCCCTTTAGTCTCAAGCTCTGCAATATCCCTCATGAGGTCTTCAGGTTTTGCATTTAAGCGTCGCGCTACTTCAGCTACATCAACTTCATTGCCGGCTTTACATAACTCTAGAGCAATCCTATATTGTTTTTCAGTAACCAGCACTGTCTCCAAAGCACGCGACCTCTATACAGCTGCTCTCTAAATGTTTAAAAGAAGGAATTAAGCTTATTACTGCTTCAGCAACCCACGCTTCTTCAAGTAATCTAGGGCTTTCTCCCTTGACTCAAGAGCCCACGCGCTTTCTTCAAGAATTCTCCTAGCTTCATCCCTAAGCCCCGGCGGAAGATCCTTAACTACATCTTCAATTAAATCCTTTCTAGCTGAGGGGCTTTTCCTAGGCTTAAAGAGCGACATTTGTCCCCCCTAAACTCTTAGCCTAAGACCTTAATTAATGAGAATGACCTTCCTGCATACCTAGGTGTTTTTCACTGAGCACAGCATAAGCTCAGCGGAGTATAAGTTTCCTCAGGTGTGAATGGAAGAACGTGTCTTGTTGTCTTAGGTGCAAGTACTTCACCTCTAACAACAACACTCATTACTTCCTCCTTAGTTAGCTTCTTCCTAATTAAGACATAGCTTACTTCACCACTAGCTAAGTCTTCTAAGGCATGTTCAAGTAGACCATAGTAGTACAACTTTATTGAACCAATTAAAGATAGCTCATCGAGTACTCTTGAAACAGCCTTTTCTACAGCTATTCCTCCAGAGATCTCAATGCATAAGCCTTCACCGTTTAACAATACAAAAGCAGCATTGTTTGCCAAGATGAATTCACTTAACCTCCTATTACACACGCTATACTTGATTCCACGTCTATCAAGAGCTTTTAAGAAATCCTCTAACTTGCCCTTAAAAGCTGGGTACCAAGTATACAGCTTTATGCCTTCATCGAAGTAGTCTACAATTATTGAAGGAGCCTTAGTACACTTAAGCTCCCTTAATGCAGCCCACCTATGGTGCCCATCAACTATTAAGTAGAGCTTAGTGCCAGGTATTGGTGCAACAATTAAAGGTGAGTCAATTGCCTTAATGCTTAAAATAAACTCTTTAACGTCACTAAGCCTTTTACCAATGATCTCCTCGTGGGGGCGCATTAAGTCTAAATCCAATAGAACAGGCTTGACTTTTTTAATAGGTGCAGTTAGCCTTGGAGCTTTTATGACTACTTGTCCACATGACAATAAGTCTCAGCCCCTCTATCAATAGTAAGGTAGTTAAGACATGCATAATATACTTTCTCTACTTGAGTAGTCCTCTTAAATAGAGCTCCTCTTCCTAAAGAAATCCCTTACTTTCTCAGCTATCATTACACTAGATCTTTCTAGAGCTTCACTAGTGCTAGCCCCTATATGTGGCGTTAGTACAACGTTATCTAACTTCGTTAAAGGATGGTCTTTAGGCAAAGGCTCTTCTTCAAAGACATCTAATCCAGCGCCAGCTATCCACCCTTCTTTAAGGGCCTTGACTAATGCCTCTGTATCAATAACTTCCCCCCTAGAAGTATTGATGAGTATAGCTGTTTTCTTCATTAACTTCAGCCTGCTTTCATTAATTAAGTGCCGTGTCTCAGGAGTTAATGGGACGTGTATGGAGACTATGTCTGAAACTCTTAGTAGTTCTTCAAGACTTAAGTACTCCGCTTCATAAGCTTCCTCAACTTCTCTGGGAAGCCTGTTCCTCTTGTAATATACTATCCTCATGTTGAAACCATACTTAGCTATCTTAGCTAAGGCCTCCCCTATTTTGCCAAAGCCTATTATTCCAAGGGTCTTTCCATAGAGCTCTACTCCTTCGCAATCAGCTTTAGCCCAATGGCCCAGCCTAGCCATTCTATCTCCATAGCTTATTCTTCTCGCAACATTTAATATGAGGCCCATAGTTAGTTCAGCTACGCTAATTGTTGATGCTTCAGGAACGTTTAACACTTCAATGCCTTTTTCTTTAGCAGCTTCAACATCTATATTGTCTACTCCAACTCCAGCTCTTCCAATTACTTTAAGCACGTCTGCTTTAAGTATAACTTCTCTAGGAACCCTGGGCTTGCTTCTAACAATGAGTGCGTTAAAGCCTTTAATTAAATCCATTAATTCACTTATGCTTGGATACTCTCTATAAACTACTTCAAAACCCTCTCTACGAAGTATCTCAACGCCTCTTTCATGGATTGGAGCAGCTATAAGCACCTTAATAACCAACTTTAAGCACCATCAGCAGCGCGCTCTAAACATTTTATCACTCTCCGCAGTTAAAAGATGTTCCATTTCCCGCCTTAGGTTTTCTCTAGGGTTGGTTGTGCCTCTGCCCCCTGTTCACTGTAGCTACTAGCCACTCTACTTAGAGGTCATAGGCACCCTTCAAGCCCAACGGCACAGGGCTTACATCTAGCCTTAAAGCTATGTTCCATGCTCCAACATAAGCAATTCTACAAAACCTAATAAACCTTACACACCAAAACAGCTACAAGACCCTAGAATTAGCTTACATCCATGCTCTACTTTAATCCAATAACCTTTATTTTCTCAGGATTAGTCAGTCCAGCTATACTCATAGCTATTTCAACATCTCCAGTTATTCTAGATAACTCTTTGAATAGCTGTTGTTGAACTAAGTACAGTGTATTCCTACTGATCATCGACATTGAATCCACTACATCTAGTTGATGGGGAACACCATTCATTCCAGTTACTGAGGAGAGATACGATAGTAGCTTATTGTAATTAAATTCGCTGTTAACCCAGTACTCTATTTTCGTTGAAACCATGAAGTACGTTGGTACTCGAGCTCTATATATGCTTAAGCCTATGCTACTGCAACTACTGCACGACTCTATGACGCCTAGAATCCATGAAAGCCTCTCGCTATAAGTCCTAAGATCTATGTAACTCAAGTACTCCTTAAATGCATCCATGAATCTCCATAGGTAGAAAGCTATGTCGCCATAAGATCCTAGGTCTACGAACTCGCCTGGCTTAAGGATGTATGAAGCCAGAGCCTTATCATTCACTCTAATCTGTGGATCAAGTAGTCTGACCGCGACATCGCGTCCATAAGATCTTTTCACTATACCAACAATAGCTGTATCAGTTTCACAAGCTAGTTCAAGAACTTCCTGCGTTAAATCAACTAACTTAGCATAAAGCTTCATAACGCTGCTTTTAGCATTACTCTCAAAGCCTGGGGGAGTTCTTGGAAAAAGCTCTCCATCAATTAACACTAAGTCTACTTGAGCTTCCCCAGCCTTCTTTAACTCAAGGACTTCCTTAACAAACTTCCTCTCATAGATCTTTGAATATATCGGTGCTATGTATTCAGCTGCATCACTAAACCTAATGAATCCCTCACTACTGCTGGACTGAAGTTCCTTAAGGCACTTGCATCCTTGAATAACGTACGATCTCACAATCAATAGAAGCCTTCCTCCAACAAGCTCCAGTGGAGGGGATGTAAAGCTTGTATCTATGGCTAAAACACATGGAGATCTACCACTATAGCTATTTACTTCACCCAGTAATCCAAGGGAGTAGAGCATAGTCCTAATACGCTCTCTTTCAGCGATAACTCTAGATACGTTTAGTGAAGAAGCTATTCTAGCAGCTTCTTTTTCAACGCCTCTTAAGACTATTAGTGGAACGGGCTCTTCTTCAAGCTCTACACTGCTTGGCTCAAAGGCCATTAAGCCACCTCTCTCACCTTGATTAATATTGGCACTCTAAGCGGATTCATCAATCCAGCGACATAGAACTCTCTCTTACCTAGTGCTGAAAGAGATGATTCACTTACACCTGCTAAATCCATGTAGCCACTTAACTCCTTATAATCGCTTGGAGTCTGAAGTTTGCTGAAGAACCATGTATTTAAATTACTTCTAACATCAGTATCTACATCAATTATTCTCTGAGTAGCTAAGATTACTCCAAGACCCCACTTCCTTCCTTCACGAGAGACTCTTGAAACAGCTTCTCCAGCTTCACCACAGTACCTGCATGCATAGTTATGGGCTTCATCTATTACTAAGACAGTGTTTATTGAAGCTCTCTCTTCTTCAATCGCTCTCCACAGCTCATTTACTACACTAGCCAATACATATCTTCGGGACTCCATTGCTTCAGTACTTAAGTCAACTACTGCAAGCCTACTCCTCCTAGCTTTAGCAACAACATCTGCTGGATGAAGATCCCTCTTACTTAAAGAATTAAAGAATGAATCTCCAAGCCTTACGTCAGTTAATATCTTCGCCCTCATAGCTGTCCCCTCTCTGCCTCCTAGGAATTCAACTGCCTTATCCAATTGTTGTTTAAACAAATGCCTACTCCACTCAATAGGGTGTTCAGCCATAATCTTTAGAAGCTCGCCGTAATCCATTGAACCAATTAATTCCCTAGTAACTGAAGCAGCTGCTTTCCCAGGAGCTTTAACGTGTTGATCCTTAATAAGCCTTGGGATGAGTGATTGAAGTACTCCAATTCTATTATAATAATCTAATATGCAGTAAAGTACTGCTATGAGTACGTAGCTCTCATAGTGCTGTGGATTAAGACCTGTTTTACTGAGAATTATGTTAGTTATGAGGTCTGGATCCATTACTATTCTTGAAGCTTCAATAACTCTATCTGGATAGTACTTTACGTAGTCCATGCCTGTGTGATCAAAGACTATTACAGTGTAATTAGTCTTAGATAACACTTCATCAATAAAGGCTTTTACGAGCCTAGACTTACCAGTTCCAGTTGCTCCAACAACTGCAACATGGTATGGAAGCCACACGGGGTTTAGAGGGATTTCTAAGCCACTATACTTATGGCTTCCAATAGTTAATCCATTTTCAAACGATATCTTTAATTCACCTGGATCCTCAACTACGTAAGCTTTTGAACCTGGATTAGGAGGTAGAGTAGACTCCAGTAAAGCGCCATTGCTTACTGCACCAACTATGCTTACATAGCCAGTGCTATGGGGTAATGTACCGCTGTCAGCTAAGCTTGGGTTATCCACGTAACTAGTCCTCTTATAAGGCTGAAGGAATGGCTCATACCTACGCACATTCCTCAATATACCTAAGTAATTAATTCCCCTCCTATCATCACTTATTACTACAAACTGCTCCTCTTTAGCATCCATTTCATTCTGATCATATATAATTATTGGAGCTTGAAAGCTCGAAGCTCCACTAGCAACAAGTCCAATTAACTTCAATAGCTTACGCCCCCCTAGATATTGTGGGAGTTTAAAAGCAATTATTATAAGTTGCTTCAAAAGTTAGCTAGGCTTTAGATTCCTCAATACATCACTGAGTTCTTTAAATAGATCATCTATGTCTTGATCAGTTATGTAGCCCATGTGGCCTATCCTAAATGTAGCCTCCTTAATAGGCCCATATCCCATGGCTATTTCAAAGCCTCTACTCCTTAAGTTATAGTAGATATCGCTACTCTTCAAGCCCATAGGTGTTCTTACTACAGTTATAGTTGGGCTGTAGAAGCCCGGCTTAGCAAATAGCTCTAATCCTAATTCAACTACTTTACTCCTAATTTTCTCAGCCCTCTTCTCATACATCTCTAGCCACACGTTCTTACCACCCATTTTCTCAACTATTCTAAGAACAGCGTTGAGTCCAGCTACTTGAGGTATTGGTGGAGTTGATGGAGTGCTCCATCCCTTAACTAAGTCCTCCCTTAATGCAATTAAATCAAAGTACCACCCTCTATCACTTACTTTTCTAGCTTTCTCAAAGACTTCTTCACTGATTGCAGCCATAGCTAGCCCTGGAGGCACTCCAAATGCCTTCTGGCTGCTTGAGAAAACTATGTCCAGGCTCCATTCATCCACCCTTATATCGGCTGCACCCATAGATGATACTGCGTCAACGAGAACTAACTTCCCTCTTTCCTTAACTACTTTAGCTAGCTCCTTAAGTGGATTGATTACTCCAGTTGAAGTTTCATTGTGAGTGATCGTTACTGCCTCTACATCACTATTCCTCCGTAGAGCTTCATCTAGTTCCTCAGGTAAAATAGGTTCTCCCAAGGGCTTCCTAAGTACTACAGCCTTCCTTCCATTGCTTTCAACAACTTCCGCGTATCTATCTCCAAAAGCCCCTATTGATGTAACGAGGACTTTTCCACCTGGCATTACAGCATTCCTAATGCTAGCCTCCATGAAGCCCGTTCCACTACATGGAGCTAAGAGAACCGTAGCCTTCCTTGCCCCAATGAACTCAGCTAGCCTTAAGACTGTGTCCTTATGTAGAGCCGAGTATTCAGGGGATCTGTGGCTAAACATTTGGCTCTTCATTACTTCAAGTACTTCTGGAAAACACGCAACAGGCCCAGCTGTAAACAACTTCATTTTCCTAGGCCACATCAATTTAAGCACTTCATCAACTACTTCAGGGTAATTGAGCTTCATGAACTATTGCCCCACTAGATACGTCACTGCATGTTAAAACAGAGTTAATAATAGTTAAAAATTTTAGTATCTAAACTATTCAGCAAATCTACATATACGCGGTGTAGAGCTGTTTGCTAAACACTGAGAAGAAAGCTGGATACCTAGAGGGTTTAGTGTCTATAGCTGTAAATACAGCTCTCTTTATTGTTAAATATGTCTACGGCACTATGTACAACTCTATAGCTATTGTAGCTGACGCTTTTCACACAATATCTGATTCATTAACTTCTGTAGTCGTTGTCCTAGGTTTTTGGATAAGCAGTAGACCTGCTGATGAAGAGCATCCGTTCGGACATGGAAGAGCTGAAGCAGTGGCCTCTATAGTTATAGGAGCCATGCTTGCTATGGTTAGCCTAGAGTTCATACAGAAGAGCATCAACAAGTTTCTATATAGAGAAGGACTTGTATTCAGCTGGATCCTGGTTATAGTTCTCACTGTTTCAACAGTAGTTAAAGAAGCCCTAGCTAGATGGGCTAAAGGCCTTGGATCAAAATATGGTTCGGGATCCTTAATAGCCGATGCATGGCATCATAGAAGTGATGCTATTGCTACAGCTCTTCTAGCTGTAGCAATAGCTTTTGGAGGAAGCCTGTGGTGGCTTGATGGAGTTCTAGGTCTAGCTGTTTCAGCTTTAATCATGTATGTATCGCTGAAGCTTGTTTTCGAAAGCGGTAGCGAGCTCCTAGGGAAAGGAGCAACAAAGCAGGAGGAGGAAGTAGTGAAAAAGATCGTCTACAGCATATCGAGTGATGCAAGAGATGTTCACCACATACATATTCATAGATATGGAAGCCACGTAGAGATAACGCTACATATAAAGTTGAAGCCTGATACACCTTTACAGAGAGCCCACGAGATCGCTAGCGAAGTAGAGAGGACTATTAAGGAAAAACTAGGATGGGAAGCAACAGTACATGTAGAACCCGGCTAAAGTCATATCTACTATAACCAACAATGCTAAGTACTCTGTCTTACAGTTAGTTAAGTTAGACGGAGATAGCGCAATATAAGGTTGTTGATTACTGATAGCGCTAACTTCATTGAGCATAGCTTAGTCGCACACTCCCTTTCAAGAGGAGGGAATCTAATGTAGTTACTGATAGCTTTGTGACAAAAGGCTCTCGTGAAAATCTATTGATCCCGCGAGGAATGCTTCAGTGTAGCTCACTATGATGGCCAAATCCATCTAAGTTAACTCCTTAACTCCGTCACGCATTCTCTTAATAGCTTCACCACGGTCTTTGAGTGGAATAACATAAGTCGTTTCTCAGTGGGTAGAGTAAAAGCTAAGCATAAACAGATATGAAGCCTATGAAATGCCTCATGTACTTCTCAACAGTCACTCAATATAGCGGCTTTAACACCGTCGCCAGCCTTTAAAGGCTGTAGCTTCCAGAAACAGAGCTTGTTGAAATGGAGTAGTGCAGAGGAGTTATAGCACATAAATAAATCAAAAGAAAGCAACCCATCTATATGCATTAATTATACTATTTAGAGCTAATGAGCATTCTTAAACTAAATACTAAGCTATAGATATTTCACGGAAACCGCTGTGGCATTGCGGTCCATTATGAGTTTAAGAACTTGAAGCTCATTTAAGCAATTGTTTAGAAAAAGCTAGTGTGCCTCAGGTTATTTCTATGAAAACTCATATTGGTTTTACAAAGCCCCACTTCTCTAGAGCTCTCTTCAGTTCCTTATGGTATTCAGCATACTGATCCAGTGGAATTCCTTTAGCTATAGCTTCAAGTGCTTGTCTAACGGCAGTTGCCCCAGCCCTCGGTCCATCTGGGTGGCCGACTACGCCGCCACCTACTTGTATCACTATGTCTTTACTCATTGTTTTAACTACTTCGGGTAGAGTTCCTGGATGAAGTCCTCCTGATGATACTGGTACAGCTGGCTTTATGTGGTGGAAGTCTTGCTCAAAGTGGAAGTCGTCCCCTTGATCTGGTTTAAATATCTTTTCTCTGAGGACGTTGCAGTTCCTTATAACATCAATAGTTTTTGCCTCAAGCTTTCCTACTTCAGGAGTACCTACATGTAGTTGATCTACACCTATTATTCTATAAAGCTTTGCTAAAACAAACATTGATACTCCGTGGTATGGGTTTCTAGTTAGAGCTGCGTGCATCGCTCTATGTGCATGTATAGCGAGGCCATATTCTTCAGCTAAATCCCTTATGTAAGTTAGAGAAGACCAGCCTGCTATAACTACATCCACCATGATGTATGGATTTCCGTAGTCTGCGACTAACTTAAGCCTTCTCTCCATTTCTCTAACATCTGCAGTTATGTTAGCAAACCAAGCCTTCCTCTCTCCAGTCTCCTTCTCAACTTTATCGATAACTTTCATTATTTTCTCAGCTCTAGCTTCAAACTTGCAGTAGCTTGGGCTAACTAAGTTTTCGTCATCTTTAATGTAGTCTAAGCCGCCGATCAATATTTCATACGCTAGCTTCTCAACTTCATCAGGAGTATAGCCAACTTTCGGCTTAGGAACTGTTCCCACTATAGGTCTATCATATACTTTGAATATATCCCTAACTCCGCTTAGGCCCTTAAGTGGGCCCTTAAAGTCCTTAAGGAAGGACTTCGGTAAGTATATATCTTCTACTCTAAGCCACTTAGCTCTCTTCATACCGAATATGTTTCCAGCAACTGAAGCAAGTAGTCCAGGCATATTTCCTTCTTCAAATAGCTCAACTGGGTAAGCTACCTTAACTATGAAGGATCCATCCCCTAGATCCTTGAAGTAAAAGGCCTTTCCCATGAGTTTACTCAATCTACCATGATCATACCACTCATAAAGCGTAGTCCACGTCCCAGTACTGCTTTCTGCAGCAATACCTCCGGCTGCATCTTCAACGGTAAATTTCTCAGCTGGCGTTACCCTAAATGATAAAATGACGTCACTACTTAGATCTGGGGCATAATCCCTCCTTATGAAGAATGGGTATGGCTCAAAGCTCTGCGACAAGCCTTTACTCACCCAACTTACCTAACTTTTCTTAAGGTAGGTAGTTAAGATATGTAGTGACTTATATAGGTTACTCACCCAGCTTTTAGCATAAAGGCTTGTTTCACTCATAGATGTAAGATTTTTAAACGCTGAGTCATTGAAGACCAACTCACTTACTGCTCCGCGGCAGTCTCTTAAGCTTCTTCTCCCTCTTTACTCTGCTCTTAACTATACTCCAGTACATCCAAGCGCTTCTCTTCAATGAACCCACCTTACCTCCAATCTTCTTTACTTTATGTAGTAGGGCTCCAAGTCCATCAATGCTCTTAGTCATTAGCATTGATACAGCTACAGCATGTATTTTCTCTAGCTCAACGAGCTTTCTCTTAATTGAATCAACGTGAGTATCTAGGAAGCTAGTCGTGTGAGATCCCTTTAAGAACTCCTCGCTAAGTATTATGGATTTAAGAACGGGGATGTTAGTGTCAACACCTGTTATTATGTATTCACTTAAAGCTCTAGCTAACTTACGTATAGCACTTTCTCTAGTCGGAGCCCAAGCTATTAACTTAGCCATTAATGGACTGTACTCAGTTGAAACAATAGAGCCCTCAGAAATACCGCTATCAACTCTTATACCTGGACCACTTGGCTCAAAGTACTTTTTCACGACTCCTGGAGAAGGCATTAAAGTAATTGGGTTTTCAGCATTGATTCTAGCTTCAACAGCGTGCCCCCTTATAGATACATCTCCTTGGCTTAATTCAAGCCCCTCCTCAAATGCTATGAGAAGCTGCTGCCTAACTATGTCTACTCCAGTAATCATTTCAGTAACTGGGTGTTCTACTTGAAGCCTAGCATTGATCTCCATGAAGTAATGCTTTTTATTCCTCACGTCATATAGGAACTCCACAGTACCTGCATTAATGTACTTTATTGACTTCATTAATTCAATAGCGTCACTCAGTATCTTCTCCCTATCTCCACTCCCTAAAGCAGGTGAAGGAGCTTCCTCTATTACTTTCTGATACCTCCTCTGAATACTGCAATCTCTATCGAATAAATGTACTACTTTATCCCCATCACTCAAGATCTGTACTTCAATGTGCTTCACGTCGCTTAAGTACTTCTCAACGAAGATCCTTGGGTCATTAAAGGCTTTTTCAGCCTCTCTCTTAGCTTGCTTAAAATATGCTTCGGCCTCATCATCACTTCTAATGACTCTCATACCAATTCCTCCCCCGCCTCCAGTAGCCTTTATGAGGACTGGGTATCCATACTCTCTAGCGTAATCAATTATGTTTAAAGGATCTCTTACCTCCATCCAAGGAATTGTGGAAATACCTAACTCCATAGCAATGTCTTTAGCCATTACTTTATCCCCTGAGAGCTTCATAGCTCTTGGAGGAGGACCTATGAACGTTAAGCCAGCTCTAATCACTTTCTCAGCAAACGAACTGTTTTCAGAGAGAAAGCCGTAGCCTGGGTGAATTCCATCAACTCCAAGCTCTAGAGCTACATCAATTATTTCATCCATATCTAAATAGCTTGACACCTTGCTGTCATAATCCATGTACTTTCTATGCAAGCTTAATTTATCTGCATCAGTGTATATTCCTATTGCAATCCATCCAAGCTCTCTTATAGTTCTCGCTATTCTTATAGCTATTTCTCCCCTATTTGCAATTAATATAGATCTCTTCAGCAAGGCTCGCACGCCAAAGCCTTAAGTATAGTAGTTATGGACTAACTTATAAACATGTTCTTCAAGAACAGTGAAGGCTTAAGACGTCCTTTATGTAGTTAGAATTACTTCAAGCTCCTTAAAGTTCTTCATGTAGTTAAGCGCTACTTCCACTTTACTATCAACCACTTTATTCACTAAGTCAAGGGATCCTTCAGTTAACGGAGCAACTCTATGTACAATCATTGAGGAACCTGGTGTAACTATGGAGTACAGGAGTCCTCTATCCATGAATAATTTAAACATAGCCCTTAGATCTACTTTAGAAGGCAGTGCTTCCTTACTTGGATGAGTGTGCGCTGACAAGAAGTGTTTAAAGTATGGAAGGACTACTTTATTCCTCTCGCCCTCAATAATGATCCCTTTTCCCTCAAAGAACAATACTAAGCAGTACTCCACTCCTCGAGCATATGTCTTAACTGAGTACTGCTTCATCAATGGATGCAAGTACTTCACGTATAGCTCGTAGATATATCTATAGAGAGAGCTTAATTGAACTTCAGCAGGACCTTTTTTCACATCGGAGTTTATGAACCACTCCCTAGAGAAGGCCCTAGCGCTTTCAACAACATCGTATTCGCAGTCCACAGCATCCACAGTTATTGAACTAGGAGCATTTTCTCTAAGCAATGCATCCTCACTTACATAGATCTCTCTACAGAAAGCGTCGTCAGCTAAGTCCTCTAGGAAGTTAATTAGCCTAGCTATAAATGCCATACGCTTGGTAAGCGCATTATCTAACAATACTTCCTCCTTACGCAATTAGTTCAACTCCTAATTATTGGAGAACTCTGATGAATTCAAGGTATATCTCTACAGCCTTATATACGTCGCTTAACTCGATGTATTCATCAGCTACGTGTGCAACGCTAGGAGCTCCAGGTCCATAGGCAACTGCATCCACTTTAAAGTCTCTGTAATAGCGTAAGTCTAGTCCACCGCTACATACTATGAGCTTAGGAGCTATTCCAGTTACTTTACTCACAGCTTTCACTAATTCTTTAACTAAAGTTGTGTTTGGATTAGTTAGTGCTGGAGCCGACTTACCGACTAGCTTTACATCTATTTCAGCACCAGTTGCTTCAGCTGCTTTACTTAAAAACTCCTTAAGTTCCTCAACTACTTGCTCTGGATCTTCTTCAATTACAAGCCTTCTATCAATACTGAATGAGGCCTCTCCTGGAACTATGTTTATAGCATTAGCTGACGAAGTTCTCCCCCCAATATTTATGGTAGGCCTTCCAGCTTCAGGGAAGTCGTATTCATAGATGCTCTTCCTACCCTCTAGGAATGGCTTATACTTCTCAATGAATTCCACAGCTAAATAGATCATTTTTTCAAAAGCATTTATTCCAAGCCATGGAGTACTCCCATGAGTTTGCCTGCCTTTAACGACTACTTCTAGCCAGACATTACCTCTATGTCCAATCCATACTTTCCCTAAACCACTGGGCTCAGCTATAATTGCTAGATCAGGCCTCGAGCCTAATTCCTTCATTAAATAACCTGTGCCAGTTAATCCACCTACTTCTTCATCTGGGACATAAGCTCCTTCAACCACTAAATCCTTTAACTCTCCTACTGAAGCTAAGTAAGCTATTGCAGCAGTGAATGAAGCTATTCCACCCTTCATATCTGTTGCTCCTCTACCATATATCCTTCCATCAACTTCCCTTGGGTTAAATGGCTTAGTAGTACTCCAACCACCTCCAGGTGGAACTACGTCATAGTGGCCGTTGAACTGTAGTACTCTTTCCCCACTTCCAACTCTAGCTAGCAGTATATACCTCGGCTTACTTGGTTGTGCAATAGAAGGGACGTTGTTTAAGACGTATTCCTGGGGGACTTTGTGTATCGTTACATGGACTCCAAACTCCTTCAATACGCTTGCATAATAGTTAACGATCTCTCCATAGCTTTCACCAAGAAATGTTGGATAACTAATGCTTTCAACAAGGACCCTTCTAGCTAATTCCTTTACCCAATCAGGCAGCACTTCAATACACCACCATTATTTACGTAGAGGACGAATATATTAACTCACTTACAGCAGTAATGTAGAAGAAATAGCTTCACTATGCTTGACTACGCTCCACTCTCTAAACGCTTTTAATAGCAATGATTGCTCACTGTATAGCTAGGGGTGCGGTAAAACATTGTCTTACGTTAGGAGGTATCGTGTAGAGACTGCACTGGGGAATCTAATTGAAGTTAGTGTTGCTTTAGAAGGCGATAAGTACTTAGTTAAGTTAAGTAATGGAGATGAGTATTTAGTTAGAGTACTTAAATTCGATGAGCGGTTAAGGCAAGTAGTGCTTGAAGTAAATGGAGAAGTGATTAGAATTGAGGGAGTAGGAGGAGATCTATTAATTGACGGCATGCTGTCATTAGTGAAGAGGGTGAGTGAAGTAATTCAACTAGCTAAACCACCCTCTAGTGTGAAAGAAGAAACAGTTGAAGTTACTGAAGAGAAAAATGTAGTGAGAGCACCTCTCACTGGGAGAATAGTTGATGTAAGAGTTAAAGTTGGAGACTTCATTGAGCCTGAAACCGTTGTAGCAACAATGGAGTCAATGAAGATGCTCATTGAAGTAAAGTCTGGCGCGTATGGTTTAGTAAGCGAAGTATACGTTGAGCCAGGTAAGGTAGCTAAAAAAGGAGATATATTACTGAAGTTAAAGCATGGAGCTAAAACTTCATAAAGGCATGTTGCCGTGCTTCCTAGGTATTATCTCCTCCCTCTTAGATGATGTAGCTTCTAAAGCTGCGTAAATCTTCTTTCTAGTCTCCCTTGGAGCTATAACGTCGTCAACGTAGCCCAGCTCAGCAGCCCTATATGGATTAGCGAAAAGCCTTCTATATTCAGCTAATTTATCCTGTAGAAATTTCTCTGGATCTACTTGCTGCTGTGCAGCCTTCCTATAAAGTATTCTAACAGCTCCTTCAGGGCCCATTACAGCTATTTCAGCTGTAGGCCATGCGTAGACTACATCTGCGCCCAGGCTCCTACTGCCCATAGCTATGTAGGCTCCTCCATAAGCTTTCCTCATGACTATAGTTATCTTTGGAACAGTAGCTGTTGCATATGAATAAAGTATTTTGGCTCCATGCCTAATTATTCCACCATGCTCTTGATCTATGCCAGGCATGAAGCCTGGAGTATCAACTAACGTGACTATGGGTATGTTAAATGCATCTAAAAATCTAACAAATCTAGAGATCTTAACGCTGGCATCTATATCTATAACGCCTGCATTAACCATTGGTTGATTAGCTATTACTCCAATAACTAGGCCCCCTATTCTAGCAAAGCCTACTACACATGACTTACCGTACTCAGCCTGTACTTCTAGGAATTCTCCGTTGTCAACAATTCTAGTTATTACTTCTCTAACATCATAGGGTTTCACAGGATCTGTAGGAATAATTGAGTCAAGTTCAGAGTCCTCCCTATCCCATGGGTCTCCAGTGTCAATAACTGGCGGTTCATCCGCATTGCTTGAAGGCAAGTAGCTTAAAATCCTCCTGACAAGCCTTAAGGCACTTACATCATCTTCAGCAACAAAGTGTGCTACTCCACTCATACACGCATGTACGCTTGATCCTCCAAGCCCCTCAAAGGTTGTCTCAAGGCCCGTAGCTGCTTTAACTACTTCAGGGCCTGTTATAAACATGTAGGCGCTCTTAGTCATGATTATGAAGTCCGTTAAAGCAGGGCTATAGCTTGCAGCTCCAGCGCATGGGCCAAGGATCACGCTTACTTGGGGAACTACTCCACTCGCCTTAGCATTAGCAGCAAATATTAAGCCTGCTCCATGAAGGCTCGCCACCCCCTCCTGTATTCTAGCGCCACCGCTATCCCAAAGGCCTATTACTGGGGCTTGATTCTCTACAGCCATTTCTATTATTTTAGCTATCTTATAGCCATGTACTTCCCCTATGCTTCCCCCCATGACTGTGAAGTCTTGGGCGAATACGTATACAGTCCTACCATCTATTTTTCCATAACCTGCTATCACTCCATCCCCTAAGTACTTTACTTTAGCTATATCTATTCCAAGCTCTTCATAGTACCTAGACCTTGTTGTTGAAAGCCACCAAAGCTCCTGGAAGCTTCCTTCATCTAGTAGTTCCTTAAGCCTCTCTCTAGCTGTAAGCTTGCCTTTACTGTGCTGCTCTCTGACTTTATCTACTCCTCCTCCTTCAAAGCTCTTCCTCCTAAGGTCCTCCAGCTCCTTAATTAAGTCCTCGATGTCTCTATAACTCATTGCTACCTCCTTCTCCTTAAAACAATTACTGAAGATATAGTTCCTACTCCACCGATGTTTTGAGCAAGCCCTACTTCAGGCTCACTGGCTTTATATCCAGGGAAGTCTCCTCTAAGTTGCATAACTACTTCAGCTACTTGATATACGCCAGTTGCTCCAACAGGGTGTCCTCTTGCCTTCAGTCCTCCACTGAAGTTTACTTCAGGTTTATCGCCTTTAGTAAACCTCCCCTCCATCCACTCCTTCACTGACTTCCCTTCATCGCTAAATCCAAGGGATTCAAGGGACATGTAGCCAGTGATGCTGAAAGCATCGTGTACTTCAGCGTAGTCTATTCTCCTTGAGTTAACGCCTGCCATTGAGTAAGCTTGTTGAGCAGCTATCTTAATTGACTCTAGAGTTAGTAAGCTCCTCCTACTCGCTATGTCAACGCTATCTGTAGCTAAACCTACTCCAGCTACTTCAATTAATACGTCTCTCCCAAGACTTCTAGCTATTTCCCTAGCTCTGTCTTCGCCTCTAACTAAGAGCACTACTGATGCTCCATCACTTATTGGACTGCAGTCAAGCAACCTTATAGGATCAGCTATTACTTGGCTTTTCACAACTTGCTCAATAGTTACTTTACTCCTCAGTTGAGCATATGGGTTAAGGGAGCCGTATTCATGCATTCTAACAGGCCAGTGAGCGAAGTCCTCGTACCTATACCCATACTTATTCATGTAGAGCCTCATAGCCATTGCGTTGAGGCCTGTGAAAGACACTCCGTGAATTAACTCATAGTCTGCATCAGCTGCTTGAGCAAGGGCCTTAGTCACTGACTCTGTAGGCATTTCAGTAAGCTTTTCAACTCCTCCTACAGCAACTACTTCAGCTAGCCCAGACTTAGCTATAGCGTAGCCAGCGTAGAATGCAGCTCCTCCACTACCGCATGCTGCTTCAACTTTAAATGCAGGCACTCCTCTTAATCCACTGTAATCAGCCATCAATGCCCCCAGGCTATCCTGCTCCATTAATACGCTTGAAGTCATGTTGCCGACTACGAGTGCATTTGGCTTTAGCCCTCCAGCATCATCTACAGCCTTAGCCATTGCTTCTGCAAAAAGATCTCTAGCACTACGCTCAAACAACCTATCTACTTTAGTAAATCCTACTCCAACTACGTAGACTTCATTCATGCCGATGACCTCATTGAATAAGCCTATACGTCTTACCTTACTAACTCTAATTGAGGGAAGGTAAAAAGTCCTTGTGTTAAGTTAAATGCTGGAGCAAAGACATCACTTACACACTGTAGGTAATACTAGGCAGCTAAGTCTTTAAATTCTCCCTAAAGACACTAATCAAGTGAATTCAAGGGCTCGGAGCAATTAACTTATGGAGTGGGGAGCTGCCTTGAAGACAGCCATAAATAACAAGATCGTTGAACTAGCTGCTAAAATAGCTATAGGAATAGAGATCGATGATGTAGAAATAAGGATCGCCGTTGGATCGCTTAGGCTGCCAGCCATGAGGAGCGCCATATATAGAGCTGCTAGGAAGCTAGTTATAGATAGAGAAGGCATTTTGAGATGCGGGATCTGCAGTAAGGGTCCATTCACTAGAAGAGGCCTATACCTCCACTTAACTCGCGTGCATAGACACGATATAGCTAAGCGCGTTGAAGAAGAGTACGTGGAGTTCAGCAAGTTAATTGAAAGTGAGTTTCCTTAAAGTATAAAGCTTTAAAAAGCGCCTCCACATAGACTTCACTGGATGACCTATGACTCCAATGCTGATCAGTGATGAAGCGAACTGAGGGATCCTCAACTTATCGCAATAAATAGATAGGCAGGCTTAAAGCTAGGCTTCTGAGATCTCTATATAAACGTAGTACTTTAGATTACTTGAACTTATTTCCTCAAGGAACTTAGAGCTCTCTAAGACGTAGTCTCCAGTCTTGACTTCCTCAATAACTACTGTAGGGTAAGTATAGTACGCTGAATACCTTATGTAATTCAAGGCATCGTCAAGAGTGTTCACTGCCCCGCTCCAAAAAGTTAAGTCTATTCTTACAATACCTATTGGAGGTATGTAAGCAACAGCCCAGCCGTGAGCTCCACCATTAATGAACTTGTACGTAAATAAGCCGCTGGGATCGCTATCTACGTAAGTTAATCCAGGTATGTACACTAAGCCGGTTTCAATGTATGCCGGTATACCCCTCGCTCTAAGCAATGTTATCAGTAGATTTGATTGCTCATCGCAATCCCCAGCCTTCCTTAAAATTACTTCCCACACAGTTCTAGGCGGAATGCGTGTAGAGTACGCGAAGTTATCCTTTATCCACTTAATGACTAGCGCGAAGTACTGCAGTGGCGTATGCTGCTCCCCTCTTGATAGCAAGTACTTGTATGCAAGGGCTACAAGAGGGTTTTCATAGTTCCATAGAGGAGTTGGAGAAGTCAAGCTGCTGTAGTTAGCTGGAATAAAGCTCCATCCATTGATTCTCCCAAGGCTTAAGTTAGCTAACTCTCTTCGCCTAGCAGTCATATTGATCTTAACTACGTACTCTACCATTGATGAAGCGCTTTCCCCAGGCTCTATTAAATCATCAAGAGCTCTCCCCTCATGCAGCAACATCCATGAACCATTGATGAATGCAACTCTATAATCAATTAACTGACCTCCATAGTATAGCTTAGCTGAAACCACTTCTTGGCTGTAGCCATAGAGGGGATAGTTGTATATCAGTAGATCAGTGTTGCCTACTCGCACAGGAACTGATCCTAAATTAGTTATGTTTCCTCCAATGATTATTCTCAACTCATATGTGGAGTCCTGCTTTGCGTTTAATGCAAGCAGTGGAACTTGGGGAAAACTGCTTAGATTCAACATTAATGCTAAAGCCAATACTATAGGCAGCTTCCACAATTCAGGTCACTTAAATGTAGCTTTACGTATGGAGGTTAATTACTCGTTTGCTCTAAGAGCATCTTTATGAATCTCTTTAAAAAAACATGAGTTTAAATCATTTAAGCTTAGTTACATTACTTCGGTAGATTAATTAGATCTACTTCAGACATTCTTGTGAGAGCTATTGCTAGTACTTCCTTAGCTTCATCTATGTTTACATTTAGGTCCTGACTCATTTTTCCAGCAAGATCCTCTACGCTGTGCTCTCCATCGCATAGACTCCATATGTAGTATGCTAGTGGACTTAAGGCATATACTTCTTCTTCACTAAGAGCTACGTAGAAGTTCTCTCCCTCTTGCCCTACGAATTCGCCATTTCTTGAAGGCCTTGCATTCTTTACTTCCTCAAATTTCGCTAGAGCATCCTCGTGCTCTTCATGGCTGTGCTCATGCTCACTGCTCATCCTTACTCCTCCTCTCTACTCCTTCTTCCAAACCCAGTCCTCCTCCTAGGCCCAGTGAAGCTCCTTCCCCTGCCTGGAGGAGATGGAGGTGCCTTAGGCGATTCCTCAGGTATGTTATCGCTAGTAGGCACTGATCCTTCGCTTACAGGCTTTATACTGCTCTGTCCTCCAACGTTTAACTGAACTTCGCCTCTAAATGAAGTCACCCACGCTCCAGTTATTTCAACTGCTGCACCCTCCTTTAATGAACCAGCTGCCTTACCCCATAGAGTTGTCTTCACTCTCCCGCTTTCATCACCTACAACTGCTTCACTAATAGTTCTCGGGCCTTTCTTAGTCTGTATCACTTTTGGCGGTTCAACTTTAATTACTCTCACTAAGACATGTACGTTCTCAGTGCTTGGTTTTAAATTCTTAATAAGGGTTCTATCTCCTATACTCATGCAATTCAAACTCCGCTTCAATCCATATATGGGGCTTACTTTGTATACACAGGTATTTAAGTTAATAGGATAGCTGTGGAGTAAAAAGCGCTAAGTGCTTAGTGCATAAAATTGATCGCTATTTGCCCTAATGCCTCCGCAAAAGTCCTAGAAGACCTGTACTTATGCTTTAGCCACAGTAAGTGAACTGAGCTTTTCACTAGAGTTATTAATGCACTACGTTAATTAGAGCATGAATAGCGCTGTAGATGAGGCTAATCAAGTACTAAGACTCTGCGCTTATTCCATCGCTAGCGCCTATAAAAACGATCACTCTTCTTCAACTTCCTCTTCTTCAATAACGATCTTAGCTGGCTTCACTTTCGATGACTCATGGTGATTCTTTAAGTGCTGAATCAAGTCCTTCGCTGTAAAGAAGAATACGTAGCTTAGTGAACTCTTACTCCTAAAGCCAGCCCTCCCCCCCTCCAAGCAAGTATGTACAGCGTTTACGCAAATCGGGCATGCAATCATTCCAGTTATTTTATCTCTACAAGTCCTGATTCTCACTCCCTCATACTCTATAGATATTGCCTCCCACTTAGGCTCCCAAGTGAGGCTCATGATTACATACACCGCATAACTTTACGTACAGTCGCTGACTTATATTTATGTAGAGCGCTAAGCTATGGAAAAGTAAATAATGTACTCTCGATATCTTCACTCATTGAGTCAGAGGGATTTAGATTGGACATAGTTAGTTACTTAAGGAGCCTCATAGCATCCTATGGAGTATTTGGAGTATTCTTAGTCTCGCTGTTGAGCAACTCAATACCTTACGCTTTCGTGCCTTACTTAATCCTAATACTACACTACTCTGCAGCCGTCACTGATTCAGCTGCTAGACTAGCTATAGCCGTGGCTAGTGCTCTAGGAGCAACTGTAGGTAAGCTAGTGGTATACTATGTTGGGAGAGCCACTAGAGTTGTGTTAGGCAATAAGGCGAGAAACGCTACTAAACTCTTCTCTCAAATAGCTAGGAGAAGCTTATTCATCGCTATATTCCTCTTCGCATCTCTACCGCTCCCTGACGACGTTCTCTACATTCCATTGGGCTTAAGCAGCTACAGCATAGTTGCCTACATGTTAGCTGTATTCATTGGCAAACTAATCCTCACTGGGACTATAGTTTATTTTGGAGTTATAGCTAGAGAGCTTTTAATTGAGTCTCCATACATAGGCAACGTATATTTATCAATAGCACTGCTCATAGCAATCACCCTAGCATTCAGCTACATAATAATAAGCATAGACTGGGTGAATGTAGTGACTGCGTATAGCGATAAGGGTTTTACTGCAGGCTTAAAGTACTTCCTTAACGAGTTGTTCAGAGTTCTTGGATTAGTGAAGCTTAAGAACTCTCTTTTCAACAGGAAGAGCGTTTAAGCATGGTAGTCACTTATATGCACATAATCCTTAAGTGAGACTATGGCTTCACTACAGTAGAACTTTCTTAAAACTTCCTCCTTAAGGACTTCCCCCGGCTCGCCAAATACATACCTGGATCTATTGATTAAAAGTATGTAGTCTGTGTAAGGCTGAAGTATCAATGGATCGTGGCTAGCTACTAAGACTACTTTACTGCTCTTGAGTTTAGCTATAAGTCCAGCTATATCAAACCTACCCTGATGATCTATTGACGCTAAAGGCTCGTCCAGCAGCAATACTGGAGGATTATTTAATAAAGCTCTAGCAATAATGACTCTCTGTATTTGCCCACTTGAAAGACTCCACAAAGGCTTATTCCATAGGTTGCGCGGAAGCCCCACGGATTCTAGGGAATGCTCTACTCTCTTCAATAAACCGCCTTTATCCATAGATTTAAGGGATCTATTGCCGACGTATAGGGTTGACTCAAGGAGCTCTCGGGGAGTTATTGGATGTTTATAGTTGGAGTTAAGTGAGTGCACTTGTGGAGCATAGCCAATGTATCTTCCAGCTTTACTAGGATCTCCAGTTACATCAACTTTAGAAACAACTACTCTCCCACTAAAGGGCTTGATCAACCCAGCTATTGCTTTAAGTAAAGTTGTTTTACCAGCTCCATTAGGTCCAAGTACTTGTATTAGTGAAGGAGAATTTGCTGAGAAAGTGACGCCTGATATGATTACATCGCTGTGGTAGCCTGCAGTAAGGTTTTCTACACTTATGCTGGACAACGCTGATCCCCCTTGTGTACACTCTATGTAAAATTTTTAAATAGTTGTGCACAAAATAAGCTTATCGGTGGTTGAGCTGAAGGCTATAGTCAATGCAGTTGCTTTAGCATTAGTAGTCTTAGCAATTATTGCTCAACAAGCCTTAAGCCAGGTAGTAATTGAGGAAGGCTTAAACATAGTCGTCACCTTCACATACTTAGGATTTGACGTAGAGCAATTAGTTTGCATCGGCGATAGAGTAATAGCTCTCGTCCCAAGTGGAGTCGATCCCCATGAATACCAGCTGACTCCAAGCGATGTAGATGTGCTTAGAAATGCAGACTTAATTATTTCTACAGCTCACGCGCCATTTGAGCTAAAGATAAGGGAGCTAGTGAACTCAGGTGATGTAAGTTCTTCACTAATTGAAGCACCCTACATTGATGGCGTAAAAACATTGGTTAATCCATCTACAGGCTCACTGAACCTCCACGCTGTAACTTACGATCCACATAACTACGCTGTTTTCCTAACTAAGCTAGCTGAAGAAATGTCTATCCATAGGCCTAGCTGTAGAGACGTCTATTACTCAAAGCTATCACAGGTATTGGTAAAGCTCGTTGAATTAACTAGTTCAGTTAGAAAAGTAAGTGGGCTGGCCATCGGTGAATCCCCGCTGACTCAATATGCTGTAGAATGGCTTGGCATAGAAGTAAAGAGCTTCGCGCTCATAGAGCACGAACTGATGGCTCCTCCAAGCGTCTTAAAAGAAATTGAGGATAGCGTTAAGAGAGGAGTAGTTGACTACATATTAGTAATTGAGGGAAGCAGCAGCGTAGCTCACTCATACCTACTTGAATTAGCTGAAAAATACAATAGGACTGTCTTAAGAATTCCATCGCCTTTAGCTGAAGGAAGCACTCTAAGTAAGCTAGCTAAAGTAGTTGAGCAAGTTAATGAAGTAAGCCGGTTAGCAGAGAGCTGTAGCATAGCCCTTCAACAGCCCGAGGAGCTCTATGAGCTAAGGGATGTAGTTGCTGTAGTACTTGTAACTGCTGTAGCTACAGCTGCAGCAGTGCTCACAGCTGATCGATATTTAGTTAGGAGAGTGGGCAGGAAGTGAGGCTTTCTTCAATAATGATCTTCTCCATCCCTATATTAACTGCTTCCTACATAATCATGGGGCATAGAGTTCAGTGGCTAATATCAATGTACTTAATAGGGTTAACCTACGGTTTTGCAAGCGCACTAGTGTCTGCTAGAAGGCTATACTTCCTTGCAGAAGCTACTCCTCACTCAGCTCTACTAGCAGTAGTGGCATCCATAGCTTTATCCACAGTGATCGGCTTCGATGAGCTGGCTGCAGCGACTTTAATTGGATTAGCCTTAGTATGCTCAATATGCTACTTCATTCACAGAGGTGTAGATCAGGATGTAGCTACGGCTGTATATGTATCGGCTACTGCATCGCTGAGCATTATATCAATGTACTTCGTTATGGCTAAAGCTGCAAGAGTAGTGGAGATAACTTCCTTAATGATTGGAGATCCTCTGTTGATGACTAACAGAGATCTCCTATACTTACTGCTTATAGCTACAGTAGTAGTAGCTCTATCTGCCTCCACTTACAGGGGGAACGTAGTGATAGGAGTCGACCCAGAGTACTCTAAGCTTATGGGTGTGAAGGTGTGGCTCTATGACTTAACGGTTTTTACTGTAATAGGCTTAACTTCTATAGGGCTCCTTAGAGCAGTTGGCTACATCTTAGAGCACATACTTCTACTAGTTCCAGCAGCTATAGCTGTTAACTCTAATAGCTCTAGTGAGGCATTGAAATTAGCTGTTTCCTCATCAATTTTCGCAAGCATAGCTGGGCTACTGGCATCAATTATTGTTAACGTAGCTCCTTCAGGCACTATAGGGCTTACACTACTATTTATATACGCCCTGTCCTCAATAAGAAGTAGAGGAGGCTTAGGCTTTGCAAAAGGTTAGATTTGGAATATCCATACCAAAGGAGCTAGCTGAAGACGTCAACGAAATATCTGAAGCTTTAGGCGTCGATAGATCTATGGTAGTGAGAAGCGCTCTTGAAGAACACGTGAATTTATATAAGCATAGCACTGTTGAACACGACTGCATTGGGGTACTATTGACTTTCTCTAGGGAGGAGACTCCCGTGGAGTTGCCTAAAGTCATTGATGAATTCAAAGATCTAGTGGCTAACTACAGCCATAGCCATGTGAAGTGCGGCTGCATGAATGTAATAATTGTTCAAGGGCCTTCCCGTAAAGTAATGGAGTTCCATAAAAAGCTGTGTAGCCTAAAGTTATCTGTTAGATTCATTCCAGTAGGGCATGATTAATGCATTAACTTATTCTACTTCCTCCTCTTCCTCTCCTTTTCCTCCACTTCCTCAGGGACTTCTATGGCTCTTACTCCAACGCCCATGAGTTTCCTTAGCGCTGAATCTATGAATCTAACGTAGCTCCCCCTCTGACCTACGAAGGCTCCATAAGCACTGCTCTGGACTTTTACAGCTATATCGGGGCCCATGAAGTCTGCGTCAACTATGTTCTTGTATATCCAACTCACTGGGTGAATTGCTCTAATTAATTGCTTTAAGTCTAGAGTTAACTCTATTGCTCTAAGCTTTAACCCTGTATCAGATTCAATAGCCCCTATTCTCTCACCCTTCCTGCCTATTAATCTACCTATGTAGCCCTCCTTAGTTACTATTAATGCATCTGGAGCTGCTTCACTAGATATGTTGAACTTCTTCTTTTCATCAATGAACTCTGCTACAGTAACTATGTCTGCATCAGGTGCCCTAGCTCTAGCTGCATCAACTATGTTCCTCTCTGATTCACTGAGAGACCTACTCCTCATTCTAGCTTCAAGAAGTAGCTTTATGCCTCGCCTAGCTCCAGGCCTAACTATGTCCTTTAACCCAAGATCTATTACTCTAGCTCTCTCCTCCCCTAGTAATACTTCTCTAACTACTGAAGCTCCATCTTTTACTGCTTGGGGTTTTTGAAATACTGGGTCTCCTGCAACTATGAACTTGCTGTTGCCTCCAATCCTCATAAGCATCTCTATGCTGCTCTCCGGCGGAATGCTTTGAGCATCATCTAGGAATATTACTGAGTCATCGAAAGTCCTCCCCCTTAAGTAGTGAGTGTCTGCGAAGACTACTTTACCCTCACTTATCAATTTCTCAACGCTGCTCCAATCAATGAAGCCAGCCAGGATATCCCTCAAGTAACTTATAGCTATGCTGTAGTACATTTCCCCAAGATCTACTGCAGTCATTTCTCTACCAGATACAACGTCTATTACTGGCCTAGATATTATGAACCTCTTGCTCCTGCCCGATATCACTGAGTCTATTCCATAAAGTACTGAGAACAGGCTCTTGCCTGTGCCCGTTGGCCCAAACACTCCAACTACTTCATAGTTTGCGTTTTCAAGGACTTTCTTTAACTCCTCCTGCCCAGGGCTCATTGGGGTAAGTCTATCAAAGATCTCTCCCACAGTAACCACCTCTTTAAGCGAAGCTTAACTATCACTAATTCTCTAATATATAAATACGCAGTTAACTTACTTGACTCCCAGGTATAAATACATGGCTTTAAGCATTGCTCAATCACTAATTGAGTACTTGCTGGCTAAGGGAGAGGCTTCAATAGATGAGCTATCTAAAGTCATTAGGGCTACGCGGGAAGTCATACTTAGTGCTGTAAGTAGGCTTCCAGGAGTAGTGTTGGATGAACCCTTCCTCAGAGTCTCAAATAAGCTTCTTCTAGCAAGCCATGGAGTAATGGCTGGACTTCCTCTAGCGAGAATCTCTAGGTACGTTAATTGGAGGGATTTTGAGAAGCTCTCAGCTCTAGTTCTCTCAGGGCATGGATATGTCACTGCAACTAACCTCTCTATAACTAAGCCTAAGAGGCTTGAAGTAGACGTCGTTGGAGTCGACCCAGGATCTGGAAGATCCTTAATTATTGACTGCAAGCACTGGAGCCACAGTACCTCCCCCTCAAGGCTATTTGAGGCTGCTGAAAGACACTTAGAGAGGGCTATTCAACTACTTAAGCATAGAGATTTACTTAAGTCAGCCATGCCTTCAATTACTGGCGTAAAGCAAGCTTACCCAGTAATAGTTACGTTGACAACTCCTGCTGTAAGGACTTATGGAGGATGCGTAATTGTGTTAAGCATAGGGGAGTTCAATAACTTCCTGGCTGACTTCCATGAAGCAGTTGAATTCCTTGAAGTAAGGCCTATTGATGTAAGTAGCTTAACTTAGTGAGGCCTTAGTCTCCGGAGCAATAGTTTTAGAGCTATAAGTGATGAGAGAGATACTGCTGAGAAAACTATGGCTAGTGCTCTAGGCCCTAGAGCGTCGTATATTGCTCCTCCAGCAATGTTTCCAATCATCCACGCTAAACCCCATAGGAAGCCAACTGCTCCAAAAACTGCTGCTCTACTCTGTGGTTCAACGAGGTCTGCTACTGCAGCTCTAATGACTGTTTCATAGCTGCACATTACTACTCCATAGAGTCCTGAAGCCATTATTAAGTAGGCTAAGTTATTGCTTAATAGAATTAGTGGAGGAATTGCTGCTGAGACTAGTGGAAGCATCATTAAAGTGCTCAGCCCCTTCTTATCGTACAGCCAGCCCAGTGGTAGAGCTATGAGAGCATCAACTCCTTGAGCTACTGCGTAGAACAGCGGTATTACATATGTAGCTACAGCACCTGTCTTACCTAAGTGATATGAGATAATGCTCCAGTGTATAAAGCCTATTGATAGGAGGAAGGTGAATGCTGAGTAGGCCCCTATTGAGCTTACATAGCTCTTTAATACTACAGCTCTAGCTTCTCTAAAGCTCTCAAGCTCTGGGTATATAGTGTAGGCAGTAGTGATTAGTGTTAAAGCCACTAAAGCTGATGGAAGGAGCCATAGGAATGCATCTGCATAGCCTTTTGCTGAAGCTATGGCGTAGCTAACTATTAGTGGGCCGGATACAGCACCCAATTGATCTAGTACTTCGTGTATTGCAAAGCCCTTCCCCCTACCTATAGCTCTATCAGTTAAGTCAGATACTATTAAGTCTCTAGCAGGAGTTCTTAATCCCTTACCCACTCTTTCAGCAATCAATATGGCTAAAGCATAAGTCCAATTACCGGTTAGAGCAAGCAGCGGTATAGCTAAGTTTAACCCATATCCAACTATCGTTAAAAACCACACTACTTTAGAAGACTTATACTTAGATGCAATTAAGCCGCTCGGCAATCTAATTGCATAACCTAGGAATTCTCCAATTGCTACAGCGCCAGCCACTATAGCTGGAGCATTTAAGTACGCTAAGTAGTCTCCAGAAATAGATCTAGCGCCTTCATAAGTTATATCAGCAAACAACGATACAAAGCCCAGCATTGTAAACGTTAATATAACTCTTCTATAGTCATAATTCATTGAATACCCGCTCTTTCCACACTTCATTATTACTTCCCTGCCATACTTGTATTAAGCTTCCCTCCATAAATACTCAGTTTATATTCCTTATGCTCTCTCCATTAAATGAAGCCTTAAGTCGTCCTCTAAGAGGGGGAGCTGAGTACATGACGGCTGACTAATCGCTGATGGATGCAAATGAAGTAAACAAGGTCTCTATTTAATAGTGGAGGTAGATTTCATGGAAGGTGGAGGGTTCAGCTATGATGTGAGCCTACGCTAGTTGATTTCATTGCCTCACTCTATTCCTCCACCAGGCCTTTGGATTACATCATTCTTGAGGCTTTCAGGCGCTCCTAAACTCCCACATCTTGAGTCCTCCTATACTGCTTCAAATGATGTATAGCGGGATCATTTAAATTTATGCGGGGATTGAAGAAGCTCTGTGAAGCAGAAGAGTGTTTGCAGCTAACTGTTTCTTAAATATATTTTCTCTAAGCATCCATCCCTATACGGCCTTATGTACTCGTAGTTTCTTTCAAAGACAAGCCTTGAGTCAATGCGTTTAAGGACGAATTTGCAGACTGTTTCAGATATCAATTTACATGTATACTTTGTATCTAAGCCCAACATTAGCGTTAACTTAAGTATTGGGCAGGGGTTTCTTGAAATAGTTACAAGCTCTTTATCAGATAGCTTAACGACTTCTACGTGCTCCTTCTCTAACTTAAGGAAGTCGTAGTAAAAGAGCTCAAGTAAATCCTTCATATCCTTAATTCTCCTGGGCTTAACAGTCCATAGGAATCCATAGGAGTAGAAGACGAATAAGCCTATGAGCAAAGGCACGTGCTTTAATACATTAATCAACTGCTTGCCTAAGCTCACGCCGTTCACTCAAGTACTTAAACAGCCTTTCTCTATAAAACTCTTATAGCTCGTTGCGCAGCAACGTGAGCTTATCTAGAGAAAAAATTAGTAGTTGATTTTAGGCAAGTATGAGAAGTCTATATCCCCCGGCTCATAGTCCTTCAGCCCTCCATTTAAGAAATCCCGGTATCCAGCTAAGTCTAATAGTCCGTGGCCACTCATATTGAAGACTATTACTGGTCTTTCACCAGTCTTTTTCGCTTCTAAAGCAATGTCTACTACTGCTTTTACTGCATGAGCTGACTCAGGCGCTGGCACTACTCCCTCTGTTTGTGCAAATAACTGTGCTGCTCTAAATACCTCAACTTGATGGTAGGCTCTTGGCTCAACGACGTTGTTTTTAACGAGTACTGCGAGAGTAGGCGCTAACCCATGGTATCTAAGGCCTCCTGCATGTATTGGAGCTGGCACGTACTTATGTCCAACTGTAAACATCTTTATCAATGGAGTTAGCTTAGCTGTATCACCGTGATCGTAGGCGTAGATCCCTCTAGTCATTGATGGAACTGCCCTAGGCTCTACAGCAACCATCCTTAGATCCCTTTTACACCCCTTAACTATGCACTCGTAGTAGAATGGGTATGCTAGACCAGCGAAGTTACTTCCCCCTCCTACGCAGCCAACTACGTAGTCTGGAAGTTCTTCTCCAATTAACTCAAGTTGCTTCAGCGCCTCTAAGCCTATCACTGTTTGATGCATTAATACGTGGTTTAACACTGAGCCTAAGCTATACTTAGTATTTAAGCTAGTTACAGCATCCTCTATTGCTTCACTTATAGCTATGCCTAGAGAGCCAGGGTGATCTGGTTTTTCACTAAGCACTGCTCTACCTGAGTTAGTGTAATTGCTTGGGCTTGGAACTACTTCTGCTCCATAGATCTCCATGAGTATTCTCCTATACGGCTTCTGCTCATAGCTTGCCTTAACCATGTAAACCCTGATCTTTAGTCCAAAAAGAGCTCCAGCAAGAGCTAGCGCTGAACCCCACTGCCCTGCACCAGTCTCAGTAGTAAGTCTCTCCACTCCATCGAGTTTATTGAAGTATGCTTGAGCTACTGCTGTATTGATCTTGTGTGAACCTGTTGGGAGAACACCCTCATACTTATAGTATATTTTAGCCGGCGTATTCAAGTGCTTCTCAAGCCTTAAAGCTCTAAGAATAGGCGTTGGCCTACCCAGCTCTACGTATAGCTCCATGAGCTCACTGGGGATATTTATGAATCTAGTTGAACTAAATTCTTGTTCAACTAGCTTCCTTGGGAATAAGGAGCTTAACTCACTTGGCTTAACTGGAGCTCCATCAGGCTTCAGCATTGGTGGCAGAGGCTCAGGAAGATCTGGGACAATGTTATACCAATGCTTAGGCAGAATATCCACTAATTGAGGAGGCCTCAACTTACTTAAATCCATTGGAACATAGTGTCACCTAAGTAGCTTAAGCCATGGAGGATGTATAAAAACTATTCGTTCTTGCAGAGTCCAGCTCCTACGTAGTTCCACGGCTGAAAGACTGCTTTCTTAAGAGTGGGCGAATGATTCACAAGATCTTTATGTATTTGATTTATAGTGATGAAGCGTTGAGGTAGCTCCCCCTTATGACTCCATAAGCCTCTAACCCCTCTCTTTATGGGTAAAGGTAGTGCATTTAGGGTTGAGCTTTGAATTAAGCTTCATCATTTGGGAAAACAGCTTAAATTAGTGAACTTTCTGCGAGAGGGGAGTCATTTTTTCAATGCTTCCACTATCTGTTTTTCCAGTTCTTCAGCATTAATGCCGGAGATGAATGGTACAGCGTTAAGAACTGGTATATCTTTAACTCCTGGCACTATGCTAGTTGCTAGTATTAAGTCTACGTTGCGCAGCATTTTGATATAGTACTGTACTTCTGATATCCTGCACTTTATTACTTCAGCATCAATGCGGTGTTTATCCAGTACTTTCTTCAATTTCTCAGCTACTAGAGTTGTAGTCGCTATTGCAGTGCCGCATGCAACTATTATTTTCTTCTTATCCATTTCCCCCTAATACCTCCAAGTACTCTCATTAACTATCTCCATGCAATCCTTATAAACTTTGTTAAATGCTAGAGCTAAGTAAAAAAGTGATAGCATTTTACTCGTTACTTGTATAGCTTACTAAATGCTTCTCTCAGAGTCTTAGAGCGGTCTGCGAACAGCGTTATCGCTATTATAATTATTAATATTACGTGTCCTACGCCATAAACAGCTGTGTTAACTAAGTATGATAAGTATGCTGGCACAATCATTGGCTGCAGCCATATGCTCCCCACTAAAGATGCTCCAGCAGGTAGAGTCCACCCAACTACTTTAGCTGTTTCTGTGAGAATAGGGGCCCACCATGAGCCAAGTATTTGCCATAGCAACATGATTAAAGCCCCTAGGATAATTGACTTTATTAAATCCCCTCTTACAAATGGAACTGCAGCAACAACGAAGAATGGTGTAGCAGCTAAGTCAGCGAAAGGCAGTATTTTTATTAAGCCAACTGCTGAGAAGACTGCTGCCCAAATCAATACTATTGGTATTAGTAGTAAGGCAGCCGCTATAGTTGTTGGATGCCCTATAGCTATAGCAGCATCCATACCTATATACAGCTCTCTGCCGGCAAACCTCTTTCTCACGTATTCTGAAACTGAGTCAGCTATGACAGTTAATCCCTCCATCAATAAGCCAATCATCCTCGGCAACAACATCATTACTGCAGCAGCCCCTATAGCTAGCAAAGCTATTCCAATAGCATTAAAGCCAGCGAATATGCCTAAGAGAGCGCCAATAATTAAGCCTAGAATAGCTGGCTCTCCCAGGACTCCTAGCTTCTGCCTTAAAGTCTCTGGATCAGCTTTTGGAGTCGGTATTCTATCAACTATGGGCTTGAATATAGCTATGAATGGTATTGAGCCAACCCACCCTCCCCCTTGAGGTATTGAATAACCCTTATAACCTGGGAAGAGATCCCATAGAGGCTTCACAGTCCAGTCAGCTACTTTTAAGCAGAATACTTCATAAGTTACTGCCGCTAGTAGAGCGAAAGATAGATCGCCTGTTAATGTGTAAACTGTGCCGCCGACAAAAGCCCAGTGCCAGAAGTTCCATACATCAATGTCAAAAGTCTTAGTTAACTTAAGTGCTAGAAGCAGTAAGTTCACTATGAATCCTATTGGGATAATCATTGCGCCTACTAACGTGCCGTAAGCTATGGCTGCCATAGGTGGCCAGCCGACGTCTATGCCTTCAAGAGCTAGCCCAAATCTATCCCTTATGGCTGCTGCAGCATCAGGTATAGAGACGCCGCCGTATCCGCCGAAGAATAGATTTATAACTAATGTAATGCCGATCCAGGCTACTCCAATAATTACAGCTGCTCTAAAAGCTCTTCCAACAGGAGCCCTCAGTATTACTGCTATAATGAATAGGAATATGGGTAGCCATACGGCTTGAGTAGCTGCGCCAAGGATTTGGTTAAACCACTTGAAGAACTCTACTATGGCCTCTAAAGCCATGTGGATACCTCCATATTTTTATAAATACTTTGTGCCCCAGCTATATATACCTAGTGATGTTGGAATGATAAAGATCTCTGCTTCAATAGCTGCAGCAGACCCCCTCAACTTAGGGAGTGAAGTCAGGAGGCTAGAGGAGGCAGGTGTTGACTACATACACGTAGATGTTGGAGATGGCTACTTCGTAGATGACGTAGGGTTTAATCCACATACAGTTAGGAGGATACGTGAAGTAACTAGCCTACCTATACAAGTGCACTTAATGGCTTACAACTCTGAGAAGTTCGCTGAGATCTACGTGAAGTACGCTCATGAAGTAATAGTCCACGTAGAGCCTACTCCCCATGTATTGAGAGTAGTGAGGCGAGTGAAGAGCCTTGGCGTTAAAGCTGGTGTAGCAATACTGCCGGGCACTGCCGTAAGCTCCTTAAGGTATTTGATCCCGTATGTAGATAGCGTTCTCGTAATAACTAACAATGACTCCAGCTTCTATAGCTGGGTGGATAGAGAGCTTATCCCAGAAATGCTGGATAAGATAAGGGAGGTAAGCGCCTTGAAGCAGCAGTTGAACAATGCAATAAATGTAATAGCTGATGGTGGAATAAACACAAGCAATGTCCGCGAAGTAGTGAGAGCAGGTGCCTCTGTAATAACTATGGGGTCAGCGCTGTTTTCCTCAGGCAACGTTAGGGAAGTCGTTGAGTCAATAAGGCTTATAGCCTCCAGCAGCGATATTCATGGAGGAAGAGGGGTTAGTGGGGCTTACTAAATGTCGTCAGTGCTCCACGACATATTCCACGTTAATAAGCCCATCATAGGCATGGTCCACCTACCTCCTCTACCAGGGTCCCCTAAGTATGACTATAGGGATCCAGCTGTAGAGAAGATCGTTAGAAGAGCTGTAAATGATGCTGTTGCCCTTGAGAGAGGTGGAGTAGATGGACTGCTGTTCTCTAATGAAAGCGACGCACCATTCCTCTTCAAGGTAGGCCCTGAAACTGTCGCTACAATGACGTATGTAGTTACGAAAGTTGTAGAGCAAGTTGGTTTGCCTTTTGGCGTAGACATCCTATGGGATCCCTATGCTACTATAGCTGTTGCAAAAGCAACTGGAGCTCCCTTTGTAAGAACTATTTTAGCTGGAGCCTTTTCAAGCGATCTAGGTATAATGAATACTGAGGGAGCTAAAGTCCTGAGGTATAGGAAGTACATTGGTGCAGAGGACGTAAAGATATTCCTGTATCTAAATCCGGAGTTTGCAGCACCTATATCGCCGCGCCCATTGAGCATAGTGGCTAAAACAGTTAAGTGGCTTTCAATAGCAGATGCCTACTGCATCTCAGGCCACATGCCTGGCTCACCGCCGAGGGAGGAGGATATCGTTAGCGTTAGAGAGGGAGTGAAGGACGTGCCTTTAATAGCTAATACAGGCATTAATAAGGACAACGTCTCAACTTACTTAAAGCTCGTTGACGGCGCAATAGTTGGCACTGCCTTCAAGGTTGGAGGCATAACTCTAAACCCTGTTGATGAATCAAGGGTGAGGGAGTTCATGAACGTAGTTAACTCATTGAGGTAGTATTTAGGGGAGGGAGTGCTTGAGCTTAAAGAACCCTGAAGTACTTAGAAAACTCATTGAGACTCCAGGAGTATCCGGCTACGAGGATTTGATGACTAAGCTCATTTCATCTCACGTAGAGAAGTATGCAGACAAAGTGCTTACTGATAACTTAGGTAATGTTGTAGCAGTCTTTGAAGGTGAAGCCAATGGCCCTAAGGTAATGCTTGTTTCACACATAGATGAAATAGGGTTAGTTGTTAGAAGGATAGATAGCAATGGATTCATTAGAGTAGCGAGAGTCGGCGGCATAGATGCAAGGGCATTGATATCGAGGGATGTGAGGATAGTTACTGATGAAGGCAGGGAGGTATATGGAGTAGTTGGAGTAAAGTCGCATCACTTACTGATGAGTCCTGAGGAAAAGGAGAGAGCTCCGTCGTGGAATGACGTGTATATAGATGTAGGTGCAGCAAGCTATAAGGAAGTCCGTGACTTAGGAATAGATATAGGCAATCAAATAACTTATGCTCCCAACTTTAAGTACTTGAACAATAGGTTGATAGCTGCTAAAACCATAGATAATAGGGCGTTGAACTACGTGCTCCTAGAGGTTGCTAGACTTATTGAGGGAGAGCGCCTTAAGCCTACCGTAATGCTAGCATTTACTGTGCAAGAGGAGTTCAATCAGAGAGGCTCTATACCCGTTGTAAGGAGGTTTAAGCCAGACTTATTGATAAATGCGGATATAGCTGTAGCTACAGACACTCCTGAGACGCTTAGCGAAGCTTCACCTATAGCTCTTGGAGGTGGGCCCGTTCTATACGCCTACTCATTTCATGGGAGAGGAATGCTTGCAGGATTCATACCCCACCCTAAGCTGCGGAGATTCATTGAGAAGGTGGCGAGAGAACACTCCATCAGTATTCAAAGAAATGTTACGCTAGGTGTAGTAACTGAGACAGCTCACTTGTACCTAGAGTCGGAGACTGGAATACCTGCTGTAGACATAGGTCTTCCATGTAGGTACACTCACTACCCTAATGAAGTAGCAGCAATAAGTGACGTAAATTCCCTCGTAGATCTATTGATGAATGCTGTGCTAAGTATTCGTGAAAGCACTACGTTAAATTGATTTTAAAGAAAACATTTACTTCCTTAACTGCATTAAGACTAAGCTTTATTCCGTGCTGTAGGCCTTCATGAATAATTATTAAGGTTATTGAAAGCTATGGGCTTGGGGGAATTGATGAAGCCGAGGGTTTATGGGGAGGTTTTAAAAGCATTATTGGATGAACTGGAGAGCGTTGGTTACGATAGGAGCAGAGTCTTAGGGCTTATTGAAGAGTACTCTTGGTTTATGAGTGAATACTCATTGCTTAGAGCTCTCTTGAGGAGTAGGGCGCCAGTTGATGAGCTTAAGCAATGCTTGGAGTTCTACTTAGTTAAGCGCTATGAAGCAGTAGCTGAGGAAGTAAAGCCTGGCTCAAAAGTCCTTGACTTCGGGTGTGGATTAGGCATACTTAGCTACTTGCTTTCTGAAAAAGGCTGTGAAGTCTATGGAGTAGACGTTGATGAGGACAGCATTAGAGTAGCTGCAAGGCTCTGCACTAAATGCGTATTCCAAGTAAATAAGCCTAACGTAATACCATTTGAGTCAAGTAAGTTTGACTACGTAGTGTTCAGCTGGGTTTTACACGACATAGGCTTAGACAAGAGTGAGTCAATAGTATCTGAGTGTAGGAGGGTTCTAAGGGAGGAGGGGAGAGTTATTGTAATAGATCTTGGGACTAGACTTGACTTCAAGCAGTTGCATAAATTAATGGAGAAGCATTCATTATGGAAAGTAAAGGAAGTAGTAGTGGGAGGAGTGCGTGAACTCCCAAAGCTTACATCATCAAATGCTGTGCTAGCTGTATATCAAAAGAAGTGAATGCTTCTAACCTCTGTTTCTACACATTTTTCCCACTGCCTACTCGTTTAACTTAAGGCTCTAGAGTGAAGAAGCATGCTTTCAATAATTTAAGCCTATGGTATTTCCTGATGTGAGCTTACATTGATTGTCGAGCAGTGGCTTATCTTAATGCAGGAGGAGTAATTCTTCATAGAGATTTAAATAGACATGTTTAGAAGCAATATATAGTGCGGTGATGGCGATGTTCTTTGAGTAAAGGAACTATATGGGGAGTAATTGCTTGGCTACCCATGATCTTGATCTTTATAACTCTTCTCGCAATCTATCTCTCAGCTCCTGTTGAAGCAAGAGGCATTACAGTCCCAATTGATTACCCCGATATTCAGACTGCTTTAGATAACGCTTTGGATGGAGATGTCATAACTGTGCTGAAGGGGGTTTACAGGGGTTTTGAAGTAAGGAGGAGCGTCACTATAATTGGTGAAAGCAATCAAACAGTTGTTGTAGTGGGGAGCGTAGTTGTATGGGCTAATGACGTAAAGCTATCGTCCATGAAGGTAGTTCTTGAGAATCCATCCAGCGGCATTGCTTCAGCAGTGAAGATACTTGGATCTAATGCATTGCTCACGGACTTAGTTATTGAGAGTGATGCTTCAGGAATTCAAATAGGAGATATTGATCATGGGTATGCAAGTGCATCCATTGAGTATACTGCTGTAATTGCTGGCAGAGGAGTGGATCTCCATCCTTCACCAGCTGGAGTCTGGGGGGTGTGTAGTTCGCTCTACATATTTTACAGCAACATTACTCTTTTGAATGGAGCGCACAGCGTTGTAGGATGTGGATATACTCAATTAATGTATAGTAGAGTGAGTTCAGGAAGCAGTGGTGTACGTATAGGTAGAGGTGAAATTAGGGGCAGCGTTATATCAGCTTCTGGAACAGGAGTAGTTATTGCTGGAGGCAATGTAGTTGTAGAGTCAAGTACTGTGAGCAGCAGTGATATAGGTGTAGACGTCTTTCAATCTAATGGGAATTTAATCAATGGAAACACTATAGATGGCTTAAACGCAGGCATTAGAGTAGTTGGTAGCAGCAACGTTATAAGTAGGAATACTGTGAGCTCCAGTGGATCTGCTGTAGAGTTGAGGGGGAGTGATAACGTAATAGTGAATAATACTTTATCAGGTAGTAGAGGAGTGAATGGGCTTAATGCTTATGGAAATACAATAGCTTTTAACTTCATCGATAGGACTGGCCATATAGGGGTATACATGTCTGAGTCTACGGGGAACAACGTTATATATGGCAATACTTTCTGGTTATGCTACAACTACAATGCAGCTGATGAAAGTGGGGGGAATCAATGGTATTTTGAGAATGAAAGCCTTAGAATGGGGAACTACTGGTCTGGCCACACTTCCCCCGATAACAATGGAGACGGCATAGTGGATGTACCTTATGCAATTGCTACAACAACTGGTCTGCAGATACTCGACAAGTATCCATTAGTTAACCCTGTTGTAAGGCCTCCATGGGAGACTACTACAACTCCGTGGGGGACAACTACTACAAGCCCTACTTCAACTCCGTCAACGCCGTACACTTCGAGTCCTACGGAGACGCAGCCACCGCCTCAATCAATCACTGAATCACCTCCAACTCCACTTTACTTCATAGCGCTTACAACAATACCAATAGCAATACTAGTAGTAGCGATCCTCCTAATACTTAGGAAGAGGCGTTAGAAACTAAATCTACTAGAAAGCTGAGTACTCACAAGCAGAAGCTCAGCAAGGAATAGTACTTTGCTCTAGTCAATAATGTATTTAGTGGGGCACGTGTGTCTGCCTACAGCTTTTGAATACAGACTTAAGGCAGTACACTATTACTGCCCTCAATTTAATCCAGCTTTGAAGCTCACTCAACGCAATATACGCAATGGTATATGTGCCTTAAGTTGCATGGATATACATATATGCGTCCATTAACGTCTAATTAATGTTGAGTTTATTTAGGCTTTGCTTAATTGGAGTTGTTGAGCATTTGCATGGATCTTTCTTAGCTTTCTTCCTCATGTGTGAAGAACTCCTTGATTTTTTCAACTGTTTTCTCAGCTATTGATAGTAGTCTTTGGGAGGTCCCCTGCGTTATTTCCCTCCAGGGTTTTCTCAGTCCAGCGTTTGGGTATCTAGCTATTGTGTAGTATGGTGAGAGCTCTGATATTGCTTCTACCTCGCTTGACTCTAGTTGTATTGAGGCTGCAGCTATTAATTCAAGGAGGTCGTGTGTTTTAGGGGGTCTAGTTCTCTTAAAACCTATTATAAATGCCTTTAATGCCTTCTCTACAGCTTGGTGAGCTAGGAATACTGCTAAGTGATAGCTTCCGCGGAAGTGGGCTTCTCTAGCTTCACTTAAGTCAATTAAGGAGCTTTCAAGCCAGTCTAAAGCCTCCTCCCTCACTTCCCGCACCTACTTAAGCTACTTTAATCCAGTATTCGGAGGCGTCTTGAATAACTATGCTCTTCTTCTTAACTAATTCAAACTCCTCACTAGTGTAAGTGAGTATTTCAAAACCCCTGTTTAGAGGTAGAAGCCTTCTTACAAGAGCATACCTCTCCCCAATGCTTAGTCCCTTAAAGCCGTCTGAGACAACAACAAGATCTATGTCGCTATCAATAAGCCAATCACACCTAGCATAACTACCGAAAAGATAGACTTCAACACAGCCCAAAACACCCCTAGCTCTCTCAGCAAAAACTCTAAGCAACTCCAATACATCTTCAGGCACACAACTAAACACAAAAACACCCTTCAAAAACACCACTACTTCACTCTCTTTTTAAACTTTCCTTTCAGTCTTTTCTTATTGCTTCACCTTTTCAACAATACTCACACTAGGAACAGGAACATCAAGAGCAACAGGCTTTGGACACATTACACTTACATCATCTACATCCGGCTCTTGATGAGGTTTAATGATTTTCCAGGAACTAGGCATAAGACTTAAAAACCCAGCCAAAACAAAACAACTACAGGAAGCAATAATAAAAGACTGAAAGTCTACAGCCTTTTCAACCTTTTAGCCTCGAACTCTCTACCACTCTTAGGAAGCAATAAGAAAAGACTGAAAGATTCTCATAACTCAATGATGGAACAGCATGTGTGATTTTCTATTAAAATACCATATGTCACGTTAACAATAGGGTAAGTTGTGAAACGACAAAGTTATTTAAGCTTAAGCCCCGGAGGCTATATTTGAACCTACGTAGGATTATCCCTCATAAGCTTAGTGGAGTCGTGTTTCCTGGTAGGTCGTTTCTTTCTCATTGAAATAATGGTTAATAATGCTTGTTTTTAGCTGCTAGTGGAGTATAACGCATGTATTGAGTTAAAGTATGTCACTATGGCTTCTCCTATCTATGATTTCTCTCTACGTGTACCTTGCTCTAAAGATGGAGTAGCATTGATTTATGTATAAAATAATATGGTGCTTAAAGAAAGAACATGTAACGATAAACGATAATAAGGTGAAGATGTGAATTCCTGCAGCATGAAGCTTTCGCTGGTTTTACTTCCTCCTTATCTCGAGTCTCAACCCCATCTCTATTACTCGTTCAAAATCGCGATCCATAGTGATGAGCACTATGTTGTTTACTATAGCTGTAGCAGCTATTAGCATATCTGCATCTGGTATTATTTCCCCCCTCTGCTTAAGTCGATCATAGAGCTCACAGTACTTAAGTATGACCTCGTTACTTAATGGCAGTACCTCAAAGCTTTCTTCAAGTAACTTCTTCACTTTATCCCTCTTCTCTGGTTTTACACCTCTAAGCACTTCTATTAGCGTAATTACTGAAATAGAGCCCGGTTCGAAAACCCCCATCCTCATATTTTCCACTAAGATACTTGTATCTAAGAGCTTCATCTTAATTTAAACCTCTCTCTAAATTCCTCACTAGCCTTTACTATTTCGCTCAGCTCTTCCTCAGTTAACAATTCTTTAAGCTTTTCAAACCCCTCCTTCATCCTTGCGTACTCAGCCCTCATGTAAAGCTCGAGGAGAAACTCACCCCAATCCTTTCTACCCTTCTTCCTAGCTAAGAGCTCTTTAACTTCTCTAGGAACAGATATAGTTACATACTTATTCAACTACATCACCATACAACTAAACTATCAAACTACTTAAAAACTTTACGATATTAAACCTGTGAGAAGC
>Ga0209080_1000144_pt1 | contig 54933 bp, 45 predicted proteins | sample JNZ110809AmetaG_FD_184123 | JGI IMG/M metagenome (GOLD analysis project Ga0209080, IMG submission 184123) | Hot spring microbial communities from Jinze hot spring, China to study Microbial Dark Matter (Phase II) - JNZ 110809A (SPAdes) (version 3) ...
GCGCTCACAAGAGACATGGAAGAAAAAGGTGACAAAATTGAGACAGGCGAACTTGACTACCAGTCCGTCCTTTGGGAATTAAGACGAAGCCGCTTGTTCAGCCGTCAATAGGCGCTCTATCAACGCTTGCGAATGGGCGGGTTTTTGGCAAAATCCTCAAATTTGTGCCATCCCCGCGCGCGAATGGGCCGAAAATGGGCAAATTTTACCCCATACGCCGATTGTTGGGGAAAACAATTTAGCGCCGAGTTTGGTCGGCGTTGGCGCGCAAAATCTTGCCGAATCTATGGCAGATTTTGGATGGTGCTCAAAAGGGCTGGGAAGCTTTTAAACTGAGCTTTAGCTTCGTGTGATTCACGAAATGTGTCAGGAAAAGCTGGTTGTTTGATCCTGCATGCAGGAGTTAGCCTTAAAGTTGGACAGCGCATTAAAAATCGTTGACATGCCTTAATGGCTGTGCTAAGATGTAGGCAATGTGCCGATCAGCGAAAGCGATTTGTGGCATAGCAATTCCGCACTCGGAGGTGAGTCAACTTGAGTAGCGGGGAGATAAGAGTTGGATTGGTTGGGTGCGGTGTAATGGGGCGGTCGCTTGCTCTGGAGCTTAAGAAGGTGGATGGTGCGCTATTGGTGGGTGTATGTGATGTCTCAAGGGAAGGTGCCGAGAAGCTCGGCAGCGAGCTTGATGTTCAAGCACACACTGACCCAATCACTTTCGTAACGCTCGGTGAGCTTGATGCTGTTATCATTGCAACGCCGCCATTCACGCACAAGGACTTGACCATCGCAGCTGCTGATGCGGGCAAGCATGTGTTCTGTGAGAAGCCGATGGCTCCAACGACTGCTGATTGCCTTGAGATGATTCGTGCCTGTGAGCGTAACGGGGTCAAGCTCATGATCGGGCAGGTTTGCCGATACCATCCTATGCACCGAGCCATTAAGGAGGAGGTTGACTCTGGTAGGCTCGGCAAGCTCATCTCAATTTTCGTTTACAGGGTTGGCGGGGCTTTCAGTGGCATCTGGGATGTGCCATGGCGCAAATCCAAAGCGCAATCCGGTGGGGCACTTATGGAAATAAACACGCACGAGCTTGATTTTATGCGATGGGTTGGTGGCGAGGTTGAAAGCGTGTTTGCGTGTGGTGGAAACTATGTTCGCAAGGATTGGGACTACCCAGATTGCGCTTTCGTATCGCTAAAGTATCGTAGCGGTGCTGTCGGGGTGCTGCATTCAAGTCAGGTCTCAACAATCGGCGGCTATGGATGCAGGGTTGAATGTGAGGGTGGCTCAATACTGCTCCCGTCGTTTTGGGGTGAGGGTGCTGAGATGGTGATAAAGGAAGTTGGGGGCGATGAGAGGCACATTCGTATTGACGAACTCTCAAAGCGCTCTCATGGCTCACCTGTATGGCAGGAGTTGAATGAGTTCGTGAGGGCAGTATGCGAGGGACGAGAGCCGGAGATAACCGGCTACGATGGAATGGCAGCCGTTGAACTGGCTGAAGCCGCTTACATGTCAATTGATAGTGGCGAACCAATCAAGTTGCCGCTTGTTGAGCGATAGCGCATTCGGTAGCATGCATTAGTTCAGGTCGGGTATGAACGGGGCGAGCAACGATGCAGCGCCGTGTGACTGATGAAAGGCTTGAGAAGATGATGGAAGTGCTGAACAGGCGGCAGGCAACGCTTCGTGTCGTCCTTGAGGAAATTCACAACCCGAAAAACATCTCTGCCATCATGAGGAGTTGCGATAGTGCTGGTGTGCAATATGTGCATGTGATCTACACAGGCTTGAAGCCGCTTGTGCTTGATGCAAACATAACTAAAGGTGCTCACCAGTGGATAACAACAATAGTGCACACTTCAACTGATGAATGTCTAAGGGAGCTCAAGCGGATGGGCTACGCCATCTATTGCACTCACATTGATGTTACGGCGAAGGACTTCACTGAAGTTGATTATACTCGTCCCGTTGCCATAGTTTTCGGGAATGAACAACACGGCGTTTCGGAAGTAGCGTTGAGCTTTGCTGATGAGCGCATCGTCATACCGCAGATGGGCTTCTCGCAAAGCTTGAATGTCTCCGCATCAGTTGCTGTGATCCTATACGAGGCATTGAAGCAGAGGCGTGCGGTTGGCATGTATGATGAGCCAACCATGAGCGAGCTTGAGAGGGAAAGAGTGCTCAGCGAATGGCTGGAACGGGAGAGGAGATTGAAGGTTAACGATTCGCAAAGGTGAGAGGTGAGCGAGCAATGGGAGGGTTAATCTATTGCCTTAACACGAGCACCATCCGCCCAGCCAAGCTGCTTGATAAGATACGCATAGCCGGTGAATGCGGCTATGGAGCAATAGAGCTATGGAATGATGAAATAGACGAGGCGCTGCGCTCCGGCGTGAGCATGGGCGAGATTGTGAAAGCGCTATCGGACTATGGTCTTAGCGTTCCAAGCGTCATAGCTGTTCACAATTGGATGACGGCGCATGGTGATGAGTATCGCAAGGCGCTTGATGAAGCGAGAAGGCGCATGGAGCAGGCTGCCGAAGTCGGTGCAAAACGCATTGTCGCAACACCGCCAGTGAAGGTTGATGGCGCAATTGATATGCGCATGGCTGCGGATAGATACAACGAATTGCTCAACCTCGGAAGGAGCATTGGTGTTCTTCCGGCTGTTGAGTTCCTCGGCTTCTCGGAAGTCATCTATCGTGTAGATCAGGCATGGGAGATAGTCAAACTGTCTGGGGCGAGCGATGGTTCAATCGTCCTTGACACCTTTCACCTTTATCGTGGGGGTTCATCGCTTGAAGATGTGCCGGACCTTTCGGGTGATTTCATCGCCATATTTCACTTCAACGATGTTCCAGCAAACATCGCAAGGGAAAAACTCACCGATGCCGATAGGATTTACCCAGGTGATGGCATATTGCCATTGCGCCAAATCGTCAGTGATGTGATTGGGAGGGGTTATAGCGGCGCAATATCGCTTGAGCTCTTCAACAGGGAGCTGTGGGGTAGGGATCTTAAGGAAGTTGCGCAAGTCGGCATTGAAAAGATGAGGGCGATCGTTGAGAGCCTGTGAGGCGATGCCGCTTTATTGAGAGTTTGTTTCGTTTGGCGGCGTGTCAACAGGGTTGAGATATCGGCAGGTTAGAGGGCTCATGTTGGATGGAGAGAGAGCATGATGCGCTAAACTGAAAAAATGGAGAGGTGCCCGAGTGGACGAAGGGGCGCGACTCGAAATCGCGTAGGGGTGGAAAGGACCACCCCTCGGGGGTTCGAATCCCCCCCTCTCCGCCATCGTCATGCAGCTTCGTCGGAGTGGTGCCCGAGTGGACGAAGGGGCGGCTCTGGAAAAGCCGTAGGGGCGGCGAATACCGTCCCTCGCGGGTTCGAATCCCGCCCACTCCGCCACGGCAAAATGAGAAGGCATAAGGCGAGTTAGTGCGCCTACGCGGCAGTCGTCAGCTTCCGATCTACGAGCGAAAGATGTGAGTGACTATCCCCAACCTTTCCCTGCACCTGATACATGGATGCACGAGGAACCTGAGAATGTTAGTAATGCCCTCCTTCACGATGGCGAGGAACTTAAATGCGATGGCGGAGCTGCCGCAATGCTTCCTCAGGTATGCGCAGGCGCTTGAAAAGAACGCGCGCCTTGCAAGCTCACTCGCCTTTGAGGTTGAAGTGCCATGTAAGTGCACTACACGCGCATTTGGGCAATACGAGATGCGCCAGCCGAGCTTGCGAGCGCGGATGCACAAGTCCACATCCTCAAAGTAGAGGAAGAAGCGTTCATCCATACCGCCAACTTCCATCAATGCCTTGCGCCTGCAAAACATCGCAGCGCCAGACACTTCCTCAACATCTGAAGCTGTTCTGTAGTCTCGCCCCTTTCCGAGGAGGCGAACTTCAACAGCGCCGCGCAAGCCGATGAGTGAGAGCGCAATGTGAATCAGCCTTTGCGCTCTCCTTCCGGATGGCTGCAGTGTGCCATCGCAATTCAAAAGCATCGGACCAACTATGCCGATGCGCTCATCGCTTTCGGTGAATGAGAGAAGTTGGTGCAGCGCTTCGGTGGCGAGAATGCAATCTGGGTTGAGGATGAGCACATAGTCGCCACGCGCTTCCCTCAAGCCAACATTTACGGCTTTAGCGTAGCCCAAGTTCTCTTTAGATGCAATGAGCTTCGCCATTGGGAAATGCTTACGCACAACTGCTGCAGTGCCATCAGGTGATGCATTGTCCACGACGATCAACTCAATTGCAGCTTTTGCGTGTTTGGCGGATTCCAAGATGCTGTTAAGGCATGCCCCCACCGTATCCTCAGATGCATGTGTGACAACAATTGCTGAGATGTGCGGCTTCGTGGCATCAACCAAGTTCCCGATCACCCTTGCCGGGTTGTTGGGAAGTAATGTTCATCATCGGCATCGCTGCTCAAGTTAAGCTCCCATAAGTGAATGCGATGCCTTAAGGTATGCCTCTACGACATCCTTTGGCGAGCCATCCATCTTGATGATGCCTTGCTCAAGCCATATGACGCGCGATGCGAGTGCGCGCACCCATGGCAGGTAATGTGTCACGAAGATGAGCGTCACTCCGTTCTCGTTCAACTCGCGCAGCTTTGACAGCGCCTTGCCTTGGAAATACTCATCGGTGGCTTGCAGCAATTCATCTATGAGCAGTATTTGAGGCGATGCATGTATTCCGAGGGAGAAGCCGAGCCTGATGGACATGCCAGTTGAGAGTGTCCTCATCGGGGCGTTAATTACGCCCTCAAGTTCGGCAAACTCAAGAATGCTTTTGAGCTTTCCGGCGATCTCGGATATGCTCATGCCCATCGTCACGCCCACAAAGAGCAAGTTATCAAGGACGGTCAACTCCGGATGGAATCCGCCAGCGACACCGAGCATCGCCACAGTTTTGCCGCGCACTATGCACTCTCCACTTGTGGGCTTGTAGACTCCGGCGAGTATTGCGAGCAGCGTTGTCTTGCCGCTGCCATTCGGACCAATGATCGCCACGCTCTCACCACAATGCACATCAAATGAGATGCCGTTCAGCGCAACCACTTGCGCTGTCTTTGCCCTTCCGAGACGCACGATGGTCTCTTTGATTGTGCTTGGGCGATCAAAATAACTTGTGAACACTTTGCGCAGATTGGAAACCCGTATTGCGATGCTGTCGGAATGGACATTCGGGTTTACACGGTTGGACATCATTTGCGCTGCTTCCCTTCGGGTTAAGTGGTGCGAGTGCAAATTGCCCCTGTCGGTGGAATTATAGCGTTGCCGTGAGCCAAATTGCAAAGGTGTGCTTGGGTTGATTTGAGGGGCATCCTTTGGCATATTGGCTGATGAGGCGTGGCAATCGCCAAATGGGTTTGGTTGCACGCACATGCGTGATGGGTTGGCGAAATGGAGGTTTTTGAAATTTTGAAATGCAGCGAGGTGATGCGAGTGAACGGTATAACGCCGCAGAATGTGAGGGACCTTTGGATCAACAATATGCGTAACTTCCCGAGGAAGACATGCGTAGTGTGGCAGGGCGTTGAATACTCATTTGCGCAAGTTGATGATGCAACCGATAGGATATGCGCGGGCTTGCAACGCCGCTTCGGGATGAAGCGCGAGGACCGCGTAGCGATATGCTCTCCAAACTGCCTTGAGTTCTTCCTGCTCTATTGGGGTATAGTCAAAGGCGGTGGTGTTGTCGTCCCGATAAACACGCGCCTGACTCATGAAGACATGCGCTACATGCTTGAGAACATTGACCCACTCGTCTTCTGCATCCACTCAAGCGTTCGTGATGTCGCTTCCAAGGCTTTGAGCACAGCCAAGTGCTCGCCAAAGTTGGTCACGATTGGATTTGACGAACCCGATGGCGTTAGCTTTGACGAGCTGCTGAAGGAAGAGAGGCTGCCGGAGTATCGCGACATTGACCCAGAGCAGCTTGTGATCATCATGCACACATCCGGCACGACTGGCAGACCGAAGGGGGCAATGGTGACCCACAGCAACATCTTGTTCAACATACGCATGGCTATAATTGCCCACAGCTGGCGGCACGAGGATGTGCATCTTCTCGTTGTCCCCATGTTTCATGCGACCGCGCTATACAGCATGCTTCCCGGTTCGGCTTACCTTGGGAGCACGATAGTGATTGCGCCGCGCCCGGATATACCCGAGGTTGTTCGGCTCATTGAGCAGCACAGGTGCACGACATTCTTTGGCGTCCCAACGCTTTTTTACTTCCTGACCACATATCGCGGGTTGAAAGAACATGATTTGACGAGCCTTCGCTTAATCGCTTATGCCGGTGCACCAATGCCGCCGCAGACAATAAGGAAGCTGCGGGAGCTTTTCCCGTGGGTGTGGCTTCACAACTTCTTTGGGCTCACCGAGACCATCTCAATGACGCATGTGCTGCCAAACAAGGATGCGCTGACTCACCCCGAATCAATAGGCAAGGTGCTCCCTGAAGTGGCACAGCGCATAATTGACGAACACGGAAACGATGTCAGGATGGGAGAGGTCGGTGAACTGTGCTTCCACAAGCGCAATGTCGTCAAGGGCTATTGGAACCAGCCTGAGCTCATGCGTGAAGCCATGATCGGTGACTGGTTCAGGACGGGTGATTTGGCTTGCATTGATGAGGATGGCTATGTCTACCTCAAAGGGCGGAAGAAGGATATGATCATCGTTGCCGGGGAGAATGTCTATGCGCTTGAGGTTGAGAATGCAATCCTCTCGCATGATGGCGTGATGGATGTCGCAGTTGTCGGTGTCCCAGCTAAAGGTGCTCTCTCATACCTCGGCGAGTTGATAAAGGCGGTCGTTGTTCCCAAGCCGGGTGTCAAGTTGACCGAGTCCGAGATAAAGCGGCATTGCTCAACGATCCTGCCAAGCTACAAAGTGCCGCACATAGTTGAGTTCAGAGAACAACTCCCGCGCAACCCAGCCGGAAAGGTGATAAAGCGAGAGCTTGTATGATTGAGCAAGCGCGCTGCATGTAACGCTTGTTTGGTGGCGTGCTTCACCATCACTCAGAGTTGGTTGGGGTGTAAGCGATGGGACAGCGATGCAGCTGGCACTCAATGAGAAAAATCGTCCCCTCCATCTTGCTCGCGTTGTTCTGTCTGCCGCTCCTCATTGCGATGTGGCAACCCATCCCATATGTGATTGAGCGCTTTACGCCGGACGATGCCTACTACTACCTCAACACGGCATTGAACATAGCCAAAGGGCATGGCTCAACTTTTGACCGAGTCAACCCAACTAATGGCTATCACCCGCTGTGGATGCTCATCCTGATACCCATCTACTGGCTCTTTGGCGGCGTTGAACTGCCATTACGCATCGTCCTGTCTGTTGAGGCGATGCTGGTTTTGGCATCCATGTGGCTCTCGTTTGAGCTTATGCATCGGCATATATCAACTTGGGCTGGAGCGCTCTCAGCTATACTGCTTTACGCCTTCGTTGGGCTGGCTGGATTCTATGCGCTTGAGAGTCACTTACTTGTTTTCGTCTCGCTTGTAGCCGTTGCTTTCGCTGTAGCACATCCTCACATCTTTGAACCGGGTAAAGTCAGCTGTGACGATGTGAAGTGGGGTATAGCGCTTGCCCTGATCACGCTCTCAAGGCTTGATGCCGGATTCTTGTTCGCAAGCTATTTGTGCCTCCTCATTGCAAGAGGTATTTTTGCCAGGGAGTTCAATGTGGCAAAGCTATCCTCGTTCGCTCTCCCATATGCTTTCATGCTCTGCGCTTATCTTCTGTGGAACCGATTGCACTTTGGGCACTGGATGCCGATCAGTGGCGCTTTGAAGACGGCATTCCCAAACATGGTTCTGGTCCCGAGGCATCTGCTCATAAAGTCAGTCTTAGTGAGGATGGCGATCCCAGTTGCAGCATCCATTGCGTATATCCTTGCGAGCGCTTCAAAAGAACATGTTGCAAGACTTTCCCAAATCCACTTGCCACTGCTCATGCTCAACATTTATGTGCTGCTGCACGCATGCTATGCTGCTTTCTTTCAGGACTGGGGTGTCTTCCCTTGGTATTTTGCACTCCCGCTTTGCATCGCCTCATTGACGCTCCCGGCGCTCATCTCGCTTTTACCCAACCGAAAGCTGATGGTCAGTCTGGTGATGGCAAGCGGCGCCGTGGTTGTGCTTGCCACCTTTTGCAAGTTGGCTTTGCCCTCCCGCCATGTCGGCTTGCGGAGATTGTATGAGCAAGCCATCTGGCTCAGGGAGAACACGGAGCCGAACGCGATTTGCATTGCTGAGGATGCCGGCATCATAGGCTATTATTCGCAGAGGCGCGTCATCAACCTTGATGGGCTGATAAACAGTTACGAGTATCAGGATTACCTTGCTCAGGGGCGCTTTTCAGATTACCTCCGCGACAAAGGCGTGCAATACTTCATTGCAACTCGCGGCAACCCGGGGCACGGCAAGCCATTCCGATACGAGGCGTATAGCCACCTTTACAATGTCAGCGGTGGAAGCGTTGAGTTGCATCCACAGTGGCGCTTGAATGGCGCTCCAATACCAACTTGGAGGCTGCCGAGGTGAGCCAATGTGAGGTTTGAAGTTAAGGACTTAAGTCTTGCAAGCGACGGCGAACTCGCAATTGAGTGGGCTGACAGGCAGATGCCTGTGCTGCGCATGATACGAGAGCGCTTTGAGCGTGAGAAGCCGCTTGATGGCATGCGCATTGGCGCATGCTTGCATGTAACCACAGAGACAGCGAATTTGGTTCGCACATTGAAGGCTGGTGGTGCGCATGTGGCGCTGTGCGCATCAAATCCGTTGAGCACGCAGGATGCTGTGGCTGCAGCTCTTGTGAAGATTTACGAGATACCGGTGTTCGCAATCAAGGGTGAGGACAGGGAGACCTACTACAGGCATGTCCACGCAGTGCTTGACACTCGCCCGCAGATCACGATGGATGACGGCGCCGACTTAGTGTCAACGCTGCATTCCGAGAGGCGTGAGCTGCTTGACGGCGTTATCGGTGGAACCGAGGAGACAACCACCGGCGTTATAAGGCTTCGCAGCATGGCAACTGACGGCGTTTTGGCATACCCGATAATTGCCGTCAACGATGCTCACACAAAGTATCTCTTTGACAATCGCTACGGCACAGGTCAAAGCACAATTGATGGGATACTGCGAGCAACGAACATTTTGCTTGCCGGAGCTACAGTCGTCGTGGCTGGATATGGTTGGTGTGGGCGCGGTATAGCGATGCGCTTGAAAGGCATGGGAGCAAATGTGATTGTCACCGAAGTGAGCCCACTCAGGGCGCTTGAAGCCGTCATGGATGGCTTCACAGTGATGCCAATGATTGAGGCAGCAAAGCGTGGCGATGTGTTCATCACAGCCACGGGCAACATCAATGTCATTCGCAGGGAACACTTTGAGTTGATGAAGGACGGTGCAATACTTTGCAACTCCGGTCACTTCAATGTGGAGATATGCCTTCCAGCGCTTGAGGAGATGGCTGTGAGCAGGCGGCGGCTGCGCCCATTCCTTGAGGAGTATACCCTTTCCGATGGGAAGCGTTTATACCTGCTCGCTGAGGGCAGGCTTGTCAACTTGTCAGCCGCTGAAGGTCACCCGGCTGCTGTAATGGACATGAGCTTTGCGAATCAGGCGCTGTGCGTTGAATATATCGCCAAGAATGGAGCAAGCTTGGAAAGGCAGGTCTATCCGGTCCCAAGGGAGATAGATGAGCAAGTGGCAATGCTTAAGCTGAAAAGTATGGGCATACGGATTGATGAGCTCACAGACGAGCAGCGCAAATACTTGAGCAGTTGGGAGATGGGCACATGAGTTCTCCCCTCGGTTGATGAGGCGATAAGCGATGCCGCCGGAGGCATCCCCACATGTGTCTTTGATGGTTGTGTGGCAAGATGCCATTGTCAGCGGATGCATATCTTTTGCGTTGGCTTTGTTGTGCGGTGGGTTGATTCATGCTGTTCATGTGAGGAAACCGCGCGAGCGCAGGGTTGCGCTATTTGGAGGGGACTTGATAGCCCTGCTCTCGCTAACGGCGCCGATAGTTTGGTTGCTTTCGTTTGACAGTGCCGAGTTGGCGTGCGCGTCGGTCAGCACCATGTTCGCTTTGATTCTATCGCTCGTCATCGCCACGCTCAGCGGTTGGCTAATCGTGTCAATCTCGGAAAGGGCACATTGGCTCGCAATGCTGATACGCCTACTCTCGGCCATTGCTTGTGCAACCTTGCTATCCATCTTTGGCGTGTCGTTTGATGTTCTCAAGTTGCCGTTCACAACGAAGTTCGTCAACTTGGGCTTGCTTGCCATCCCGTTGAGCATTGCGTGGATGACATTCCTCACGATCGCATTCCAGATGACGGCGAGGGTGCCGTGCCTGTCTCTGGGCATTGGGGCAGTTTCATCACTGACACTCTCGCTTGCGGCAGTTGCGCTCCCGCAACGGACGACGCCTTTAGCCGTTTCGCTATCTGGCATTGTGTTTGGAACCTGCATGGGTCTTTTGCCTTGGGCAATGATGTTGGGGCAAGCCATGACAACATTTGCCACATCAAGCTCCATCGGGATCCTGCTCAGCGCAATGAGCGTTGTCGGGGCGCTCAAAAATACAGCACTGCTTGTTGTGGTCGTTCCCGTGCTGGCATTGGGCATTCCGATCGTTGAAGCCACATGCGCGCTTGGTGGCGCGGTTGCATCAAAGGGCGGCGCAAAGAGGGTGAGCTTGTTTGAGCTGCTCATCAGTGAGGGGCTTGTTGGGATAAGGTTGTGGGTTGTCCTCGTGCTCGCAAATGCTTACCTTTGCATCATTGCCATGGCGCTCGTATCGCTTGTGAGGATGCATTTTGCGTTGAAGTTGCTTGTTCTCTTATCACTTGCATTCTTTGCCGTTGCGCTCGTTTACATCCTCTCAAGGTTGCTTTCGCAGAAAGTGCCGAGCCGCCAGACAGTTGAGCTCCTTGGCATACCGATAAGCACGCTCAACTGGGAGCAAACGCTTGAGCGAATTGAGCAATTCATATCCGAGGGCAAACCGCACATGATTGCCACTGTGGACACATCCGCCATCGTGCGCGCTCAGGAGGACGAAGAGTTTAAGCGCATCTTGAGGGAAGCGGCGCTCGTGACACCCGATGGTATTGGCGTCGTCATAGCAACGAGGCTTCTGGGCGAGCCTTTGACGCAACGAATTTCTGGTGTAGACCTTATGGACAAGCTATGTGCGCTCGCATCAAGGAAGGGCTACAGAGTTTTTCTTCTCGGGGCGAGGAATGGCGTTGCAAAGCTCGCTGCAGCAAAGCTATCCCAGAGGTATCCGGGATTGCGGGTTGTCGGGACACACCATGGCTACTTTGACGATGATAAAGAGGTTGTGCGCATCATCAAGGAGAGCAAGCCCCACATACTATTCGTCGCTATGGGCATACCGAAACAGGAAAAATGGATTGCACGGCACATGAACGAAATTGGCGCCCCAGTAAGCATAGGTGTTGGGGGCAGCTTTGATGTCTATGCGGGCATAACAAAGCGCGCCCCGAGGTGGGTGCAGCGAATTTGCATGGAGTGGCTATATCGCGCGCTGCGTGAGCCGCACCGATTTAAGCGTTTGGTAGCCATCCCAAAACTTCTGCTGCATGTCGCTAAAGCTTTGGTGAGAAGCTTGTAAGAGAACCAGCAGGGGATTGAGGGAGTCGCAATGGAAGCCCAAATCAATTGATGGAGGGGAGAGGGTGCGAAACAGTGAATATATTGCCATAGGGATAGATCCGGGGAGGGTTAAATGCGGTATCGCCGTTGTCGGTGAAAGTAGCGGTGTGCTTTGGAGCGGCATTGTATCTGCGAGCGAGGTTGATCAGTGCGTTGCAAAGTTGCTCAAAGAGTTTGGCGCAAATGCAATCCTTGTTGGGGGTGGCACCGGCTCAAAGGAAATCATCAGGCGGCTCATTGAAGCCGGGGTTGACGATCACCTGCTCATCGTAACCGATGAGCGCTTTACCACGCTTGAGGCGAGACGAAGGTATTTCAAAGAGCATCCACCAAAGGGTTGGCGCCGTCTTATCCCGATATCGCTTCAAACGCCCCCAGAGCCATACGACCATTATGCTGCCATACTTCTCGTGGAGCGCCATATAGCCAAGCGTGCAGGCGCAAAGTGAAGTTTACGCTGTGTCAGTTGTGTGTTATAATCTATGCCAACCGAAGCGGTAAAACCAGTTGAACAGGAGGTGTGAAGGTATGGTGAGAAGGCTCATCCATGAGGAGCATGGGCAAACGCTGTTGGAGTATGGTTTGCTTGTCAGCCTCATCGGGCTCGTTTGCATTGCCATCTTGACTCTGCTCGGTGAGCGCGTCCGAAACCTGTTCGTCACAGTCAACAATGCGATTTTGACGAGGTAGTATTTAGGCCGGCATTTTACAGCAGTTTGCCGCTTGCCCTTCGCAAGAGGGTGCCAGCGCACAAGCCAATCAAATCGTTAGAGGGAGCATGAGAGCAATGGCTCAAGTGCTCCCTTTTGCATTTACACGCGTTGAAGGTATTGCGAAGGAAACTTCCACGGGTGACGATATTCCGGCACGGAGAGTTTGGCAGCCTCTGCATCTCCCACGATGCTCTCAGTTGCTGGGTCAAACTTTATGGCTCTGCCAAGCCTGAGCGATAGCAGGCTCAAAACGATTGGCACATCAACCTTGACATGATAGAGCACGCTGCAACTCGGCTGCTTGCGCTCTTTGATGCAATCAAGCCACTCGCGCACATGCCCTTTCGGGCGTGGTAGAGTGGGAGGCGGCAATTGTGTGTCCTTCATCCTGTCGCCCTCAGGCACTATCTTGAAAGAGCCGTAATCGGCAAACAGTGTTCCGTTGACGCCGTGGAAGTATATTCCGAGCCTGCGCCTTATGACTGGTTCTCCGTGGAAATCAAACCCGTAGCTGTTGGTCATTGATGTCCACCAAGTCATGATGAGCTTTGGATATTGCCACACCACATAGTGATGGTCGTATGCATCACCATCATCTTGAATGACAAACCTGCCTCCAGCCGAAGCTATGAATGTTGGGTAGTCAAGTTCAAGCGCCCATATCGGCAGGTCAATGATGTGTGGAGCCATCCCGGCCGTCCAACCACCGCTGTAATCCATCCACGAGCAGTGATGATAGGAGCTTGATGCGAGCACCGGATGATATGGGCGCAGCGGTGCAGGTCCGCACCACATATCCCAGTTCAAACCCTTTGGCGGTTCAACCGGGGTGTGCTTTCCGATGCCATCCTTCCCTTGATTGAGCACATGAAAAGTTTTCACCATGCCTATCTCGCCCAGTATGCCGGAGCGAATTACCTCAACCACACGGATGTAGTTTTCGGTTGAGTGAATTTGCGTCCCGACTTGAGTTATGACACCGTGCTTTTTAACCGCATTTCTGACTGCCAGACTCTCACCGAGATGAAGCGTCATCGGCTTCTCAATGTAAAAGTCCTTGCGAGCTTCGCATGCTGCAATAGCTTGCAGCGCATGCCAATGCGGTGGTGTGGCTATTATCACGGCGTCAATATCGTCACTCGCCAACATCTCTCTGAAGTCGGTGTATGGTTTGCATGTCTCCTTAAACTGTGCTACTGTTGCATCAAGCCTCTCCTTCCAGACATCGCAAGCTCCCGTTACGACCACATCCGGGTATTTGGCGCACTCATTCAGGACAGCCCTGCCCCTTCCGCCGCATCCGATCAAGCCGATGTGTATGCGTTCGTTTGGGTTTGTAGCTTTTCCGAGCGCTTTAAAGTGCCTTGCCGAAAGCCCGATGGCGCAGATGCTCATCGCCTTCTCAATGAACTCACGCCTCGTATGCTTTCTTTCGCCCGCCATGCCAATCACCTCACACTGCTGTATCTGTCCTTTGCAATGGTTCCATTGATGACAATGCTATTGGGCTTCGCCGATGTCAAGCTCACAAGCTGATGGCGCTTTGAACAGGGGTGTTTTGATTGGGCTCTCTCGTGCCCGCTTTAACAGCAACACTGATGCATCACGTGGTGCTAAATTTTTTAATTGATGCAGTTGTCCATTGCGACCTTATAAGCCTCGCACTTCAATCATGCTGTCAGGAGGTGATAGTCCGATGGCTATAAAGGTGACGCAGATAAAGCCGTGGAAACTTGAAACTGAGGATCGCCCAGGCGCGCTTGCTGATGCCCTTGCGCCATTGGCGGAAGCCGGCATCAATCTTGAGTATGTTGAAGCATATGCGCATGAGGCTGAGCCCGGTAGGGCAAGCATCTTTGTTTACCCCATAACAGGTCGTAAAGCGATCACCGCAGCGACGAATGCCGGCTTCCAGCAGGTGAGTGAATCGCCGTTTGTGTTAGTTGAAGGCGATGATAAGCCCGGCTTGGGGCAAAAGCTATCGCGAGCGCTTGCCGATGCCGGGATCAACATCCATGGCGTAAGCGCTCTTGTTATCGGGAGGAAGTTCAGGGCTGTCTTCTCATTTGAGAATCCGCAGGATGCCGCCAAGGCATGCAGGGTGCTCAGGAGAGCAGTTAAGTGAGATAAGTGGGACTGACGGTCGCTCCCACATCACGCGCCTGTAAAAGAGAGGAGGGCAGGCGCAAAGGTGCGCCTGCCCTCAGCCTCCTATCGCTGTGGTGTTAGAAGGATGTGCGCACACCCACGCCTATAGTCCACTTGTCCTGATCCACATCTCCGCCCGCATGGCGCCATGAGAGTTCCCCGTAAACGCTTACCTTGCTCGTGATAAGCCAGTCAACGCCTGCGTGGACTCCCCAAACAGTCGCGTTGCTTGGGAGGTTCGTTGTTCTGCCAACCTCGGCTCCGACATAGAATGTCGGATTGGGTCTCTCAGCACCGGTGATGAACCAGTAGCGTATCTTCCCGCTCCACATTGCCCCTCTTCCTTCCCAGTCAGCAAATGTCGCTGCAATGTCAAAGTTGGGTGACACAAAGTAGCCGAGCGTCACGCTGTAACCCCACACATTTTGGATCTGCTTACCTGAGTCCTCGCCAAACAAGCGATCCACATCCGCAGCCAATGTCACTCTACCTTCAAATGGGTATGCCCTTTCCTCCTGCGCTACGGCGATGCTGCCAACCAACACCACAGCGAGCGATACCATTGTCATCCACGCCAACTTCCTCATCTTCAACCCCTCCTTGCTTTGTGGATTTGATGTTTATGCTTCGTCAGTGTTGTAGGGTTGCATAAGCTACTTATGGTGGCTCTGGAGGATGCGAGTGTGTCACCCTGTTTCCACACTCACCAGAACCACACCACGGTAATCCCCACCACCTCCTTTCGCTCCCATATGTAAATTGCATTCGCGCACCGCATATGCGCGTTGCGAGAGTGCAACGGTCATAATCATGATAGCACTGATGGAGCAAACTCGTCAACACCCTTTGCAGTGCCGGTAATGGATCAAGTATGCTGCCGAAGCAAATCCCGCTCCGCCTCCGCAATTGCCCGCTCTATCTTGCGCACAGCAAAATCAATCTCGTCCTCAGTGATGATGAGCGGCGGCAGCATCCGAATTATGCGTTCACCAATCGCATTCACTATTAAGCCATCTTCAAGCAGCTTGCTTTGCACCGACTTTGCGACATCATTGTTGAATTCAATCGCCAGCATTAACCCTTTGCCGCGCACCTCTTTTATTAGCGAGCTCTTTGCAGCTATTGTGCGCAGCTTTGAAAGCATCAACTCACCCATTGCTGCAGCGTTCTCAACGAGCCCCTCCTCAATGAGCACATCCAAAAAGGCAAGCGCAGCAGCGCACGCCAAGAAGTTACCGCCGAAGGTGCTCGCATGACATCCCGGTTCAAACGCCTCAGCCACATCTGGCTTGGCGAGCATGACCCCCATTGGGACGCCGCCGGCAATTGCCTTTGCGAGCGTGAATATGTGCGGCTTGATGCCATAATGCTCATGAGCCCAGAGCTTGCCCGTGCGTCCAAGACCAGTTTGAACCTCATCAAGGATGAGCAGGATATCATGCCGCTCGCAAAGCTCGGCTATGCTTGGAAGGTAATCATCGTCCGGGATGCGGACGCCGCTCTCGCCTTGAATTGGCTCAAGGATGATGGCGCAAGTCCTTTCGTTGATGGCTTCTTGAACGGCATCAATGTCGTTGAATGGGACATATTTGAATCCGCCAACCAGCGGCTCAAACCCGGCGTGATACTTCTCCTGCCCAGTTGCCGTCATCGCCCCATATGTGCGCCCGTGAAATGAACCGATGGCAGAAATGATTTCATAACACCCCTCACCGTGCCTCAACTTGGCGTATCTTCTCGCCAGCTTAATTGCGGCTTCGTTTGCCTCAGCACCGCTGTTGCAGAAAAAGCATTTGTAGCCACCGCTTAATTCATACAGGCGCTGTGCAAGTTCAGCCTGAGGCGCAATGTAGTAAAGGTTGGATGTGTGAATGAGCTCCTCGGCTTGTTTCCTTATCGCTGCCACCACCTTCGGATGACAATGCCCGGCTGCTGCAACCCCTATCCCGGAGACGAGGTCAAGGTATTCTTTGCCATCGGTGTCCCAGAGGCGAGTCCCCTTACCCTTGACGAATGCCACCGGAAGGCGTGAGTAGGTGTGCATTACATGCTCCCTATCCAACCTCGCAATCTCCTCAAACCTCATTTTTCCTACCCCGCTGTGCGTTCAAACGAATTGCCTCAGGAAGCGGATGTCGTTCTCAAAGAAGAGCCTAATGTCATCAATGCCGTAGCGCAGCATAGCCAACCTTTCAACACCCATACCAAAGGCGTATCCCTGCCACCTCTCAATGTCATAACCCACATTGCGAAGCACATTCGGATGAACCATCCCACACCCGAGCACTTCAACCCATCCCCTATGCTTGCACACTGGACAGCCAGCCCCGTTGCACATCAAACAGCCAATGTCAACTTCGGCGCTCGGCTCAGTGAACGGGAAGTGATGTGGTCTGAAGCGCACTTTCACATCCTCACCGAAGAAGCGCCGCGCGAAGGTCATGAGCGTCCCTTTCAAGTCGGCGAATGTCACATCCTCGTCAACGAGCAATCCCTCAACTTGATGAAATGTATGGGAGTGCGTCCTGTCAACCTCGTCCCTTCGGTATACACGCCCCGGTGAGATAATCCTAATCGGCGGTTGGCGTGATTCCATCACCCTTATCTGGACAGCTGATGTTTCGGTGCGAAGGAGCAACTGGTCGGTTATGTAGAAGCTATCATGCTCATCCCTTGCTGGATGCTCGGGCGGCATGTTGAGGGCTATGAAGTTGTGCCATTCGGTCTCAATCTCCGGACCCTCAACGACCTCAAATCCCAGGTCCGTGAAGATGGCGCATATCTCATTGATGGTTTGCGTTATCGGATGCAAGCCGCCAATGCGCCATATTCTTCCCGGCATCGTCACATCAATCTTCTCAGCCTCAAGAGCCTTCGCTTGTTCAATTGCCTCAAGCTCGCGCTTGCGCGCATCAAATGCGGCTTGCACAACCTCACGAACCCTGTTAGCTGTTTCTCCGACCCTCGGGCGATGTTCCATTGGCAGGCGACCGACCATGCGCAGGATTTGTTGCAATTCACCCCTGCGGCTCAAATAGCGAAGGCGCACATGCTCAAGCTCCTCAAGCGATTCCGAGACGGCTATCTGGTTGACCGCCTCACTCTCAAGCGCTTTCAAACGGTTGAGCAACTCCTCAACTTCCATGCTTGCCATCACCTCATCGTGGAAGGCTTATTAGCCTCACTCGCATTAGCATAATGCCACTGCCTCAAAACTTCGTATGCAAGGATGGCACAAGCATGCGATACATTGAGCGACTCAGCTCTGCCATGCATCGGTATCGTTAGCGTCTCATCCGCAATCTCGCGCATTCGTTCGCTGAGCCCTCTTGCCTCATTCCCAAAGAGCAATGCCACACGCTCACCAAAGCGGTGCGTGTAAAGGCATTCCCCGTGATGTGGGTCTGTGGCGATAATCTGAAATTTATTTTCACGCAACCACGCTTCAAGTTCCGAGATGTCTCTAACCCTAACGACATTGACATGAAACACACTTCCGGCGCTTGCCCGTATCACCTTAGGGTTGTATCTATCTGCTGCTCCCGATGTTGTTATGACACCGCAAGCGCCAACAGCATCAGCCACCCTCACTATGGAGCCAACATTTGTTGGGTCTTGGACATCCTCAAGGACGATGATACAGCAATGCACCTTCGGCTTTATCTCATGGAGGCTGTGATGGCGTTGCTTAGCGACAGCTATGGCGCATGTCCCGGATTCAAGGGTTGAAATCTGGTGCATAAGGCTCTCTCGCATCAAGATCACATCTGCAGAGCGGCTTCTTGCGAGCTCAATCAGTTTGGCTCCCTTATCGGATTGCGCAAACTGTGGTGTGAGCGCCACCCACTCAACATCCCAACCGCTGCTTAATATCTCGGCGATGAGCAAAGGCGTCTCAACCAAAAACAGGTTGTGCCTCTTTCGCCCATGCCCTTTAGTGAGTGCCTTCGCGAGTTTGAATCGCTCGTTCTCGGGGCTTGATATGCATGGCAGGCGTTCCATGAGGTGAAGGCATCCACAAAAGGGTTATGTTGCAGAGAGCACTTCCTTTGCCTTGCTCACAACTTCCGAGAATGCCTGTGGATCGTTGAGCGCCATTTCGGCGAGCATCTTCCTGTTGAGTTCAATCCCAGCAAGCTTTAACCCGTGAATGAATTCGCTATACGAAAGACCATATTCACGCACTGCCGCGTTTATCCGGGCAATCCACAGCCTTCTAAAGTCGCGCTTTTTGAGCTTCCTATCTCGGTAGGCATTTGCGAGCGCCCTTATCACAGCCTCATTTGCACGCCTGAAGCATCTGCTCTTTGCGCCCCAATAGCCCTTTGCGAGCTTGAGTATTTTCTTGTGTCTGCGCCTCGTTACAGTTCCACCCTTCACGCGCATCTTCACCTGCACCTCCAAGTGCGATTCCGATTATGGTGAGAGCAATTCCTTGATTGCCTTCGCTTGCCCCTGATAGACTGTTACCTCCTTCCTGAGCAATCTCCTTCTGCGCTTTCGCTTTCGGCGCATGTAGTGCCCACCGCCCATGCGAACATGCATCACTTTTCCCGTTGCCGTAACCTTGAACCGCTTCTTAGCCGTGCGCTTTGATTTATTTCCCGGCATCTTGTTGCCCTCCCGTCAACGCATAAAGATGGAATACCCCTCATCATCTGCAGCGGCGTATCTGTCATGCGCTTGTTTACCTTCAGGATGTCCATTTACGCTCTTTCCGGCTGCCCGCTTTGGCGTGCCTTGAGCACATCTCGCTTTGGGGCGAGGGTGATTGTAATCTGGCTTCCTTGAAGCTTCGGTTCGCCCTCAGCATGGGCAATATGTGATAACATCGTCACAATCTCGTTTAGCTTGCTGTATGCCATGTCCATATGAGCCATCTCTCGCCCACGAAGTATCATGCAAAGGCGAACTTTATGCCCCTCTTGCAAAGCCTCAATTGCATTCCTCACTTTGAACTCCAAATCGTGCTTATCAGTCTGAGGACGAACCCTTATCTCCTTCAAGCCCTTCTGATGTTTGCGTGCCTCCTTCTCGCGCTTTTGCAGCTGATAAAGGAACTTGCCGTAATCAACTATTCTGCACACAGGCGGCGATGCATTCGGCGCAACCTCAATAAGGTCAAGTCCTTTCTCCCTCGCAATCTGAAGTGCTTGCCTTGTGGGCATTACTCCGAGTTGCTGTCCGTTCTCGTCAATCACCCTCACCTGAGGCACCCTGATGCGCTCATTGCGCCTGAATGGTAACTTATCACCCCTCGTGATAACCGCTCACCCCCATTCCCTTTATCAGCATTAGCATAATTTTGACGCGCTCAAAGCTCATCATGCCCGCATCAAATTCACAGAGAGGCTTTCGCGCTACGGCTTTGCGCCCCTCTTTTCAATCTGCTCAAGGAGCAGGCTCAAAAACTCTCCGATGCTCATCGCACCCAGATCTTTTCTACCTCTCTGGCGCACTGAAATGTGCCCACCGCTGACTTCCCTGTCACCGCAGACGAGTATGTATGGCACTTTACGCAATTCGCACTCCCGTATCTTTGCTGACACTGTATCGCTGTGCGAGATAACCTCAACTCGTATGCCATGCTTTGAGAGTTCGCTTGCCACAGAGTTTGCATACCAGATGTGTCTGTCGGCGACCGGCACAACGCTAACTTGAACCGGCGCAAGCCAAACAGGAAATGCGCCAGCATAATGTTCAATCAGTATGCCAATGAAGCGTTCCATTGAACCAAGTATAGCTCTGTGTATCATGACAGGGCGATGTTCCCTTCCGTCGCTCCCGATGTATGTCAGGTCAAACCTCTCGGGCAAGTTGAAGTCAAGTTGTATCGTTGAGCATTGCCACTTCCTTCCAATGGCATCAAACAGATAGAAGTCAATCTTCGGACCGTAGAAGTTAGCCTCCCCTTCAACCCTCTTGTATTCAATCCCGAGCTTGCTAAGCACCCTTTCAAGCTCACCTTCGGCGAGTTCCCAATCCTTTACGGTGCCGGCGTATTTCTCAGGGTGGCTTGGGTCGCGCACGGAAAGCACGATCTCAAACTGCTCAAACCCAAATTGCCTCAGGAGGTGGTATGCGAGCTCAATCAACCCTTCAATCTCATCCCCGACTTGTTCTGGCGTGCAAAAGATGTGCGCATCATCTTGAGTTAGCCCTCTAACTCTCATCAGCCCATGAAGTGTTCCCGAACGCTCGTAACGATAGACTGTGCCCATCTCGGCAAGGCGCATCGGCAAGTCCCTGTAACTTCGCGTTGATGACTTGTAGATGAGTATGTGGAATGGGCAGTTCATCGGGCGCACGAGATACTCATGCCCCTCAACCTCAATCCCGGCAAACATGTTCTCACGATACCAGTTCAAATGCCCACTTGTCTGCCACAAATTGACCTTTGCTATATGCGGCGTGTAGACGAATTGATAACCGCGCTCAGTCAGCTCACGGCGCAACATGTCTTCAATCAGCTGCCTGATTATCGCCCCGTTGGGATGCCAGAGCACAAGTCCGGGTCCGATGTCCTCCTCAATTGAGAAGAGACCGAGTTCCCTGCCCAAGCGCCTATGATCGCGCCTTTGAGCTTCTTCAAGCTGCGTGAGGTAAGTCTGAAGCTGCTCTTTTGTCGGGAACGAAGTCCCATAGATGCGCTGCAGCATCGGGTTGCGCTCATCGCCGCGCCAATATGCGCCGGCGCTGTGAAGCAACTTGAATGCCTTTACCCACCCGGTGCTTGGAAGGTGCGGACCGCGGCAAAGGTCGGCAAATTCACCCTGCCGATAGACTGACACGATGCTTTCATTCATCTCATCAATCAGCTCAACCTTGTATCGCTCGCCAAGCTGCTCAAATAGCTTCCTCGCCTCGTGCCTGCTCATCTCAATGCGCTCAATCGGTATGTCGGCTTCAATCAACTCCTGCATCCTTTGCTCAATCATCTCAAGGTCGCGCGGCTCAAACGGCTTTGGGACATCAAAGTCGTAGTAAAAGCCGTTTTCAATTGGCGGTCCTATGCCGAGTTTCGCCCCCGGGAAAAGCTGCTTGACGGCGTGTGCCAGTATGTGCGCTGTCGTGTGACGATACACATCCCTTCCAACTTCGTCGTCAAAGCCAACAAAGCGCAGGGTGACATCGCCCATCATCGGGCGGTGAAGGTCTATCGGCTCTCCATTTGCGAGTGCCGCAAGTGCTTTCCCCCTGAGGTGAGAACATCGCTCACATGAGTTTAGAAGCTGCAGCGGTGTGATGCCGTCTTCACAGCTCAACTCAATTTGCTCGTCATCGCTGAGTTGGATTCGTATGAGCATCCCGCTCACTTCCATCCGAGCGCATGACGCTTACATCCACATCGCTCAAATAATTTGAGCGCACCCTTAGCAACTGCCTCATTCTCTCAAGCATCGCAAGCAACCACGCAACAAAAATAGTGGGCGGTGCAGGAATCGAACCTGCGACCTCCGTCCTGTCAAGACGGCGTTCTCCCCCTGAACTAACCGCCCACTAAGCCACGAATTGCCATCCTTCATTTTGATGCACATCTGTGCGATTGTCAACACGGCAGGTGCACTTCAACCTTCGGTCGCGCTGCCCTCAATGGCTTTCAACACCATCTCCGGGTAGTCGGTCGCAATCGCATCAACGCCGATCTCAAGCATTGCCGATAGTGTTTCAAAGTCGTTCACAGTCCAAGCCACAACGCCCATAGAACGCTGATGAGCATATCTCACAAACTCAGCCCTTATGCTCCCATAGTGTATGCTCAACCCGTTTGCGCCGCACCGAAGCGCGACATCGGTGAGTTGCTTGAATTCATCCATGTTCCCACACGCGCCTGTGATGAGGACGCATGGCAAGTTGGGACAAAGTTCACTTACCTCCTTCAGCGCCGATGCATGAAAGCTACAAATTACAACCCTCCCGATTGCTCCGCTCCCTTCAATGGCGCTCACAACATGCCTCGCAGCGTTGCTCGGCTTTATCTCAACATACATGACCATGTCCTCTGGAAGTTGCTCCAATGCCTCGGAGAGCGTTGGAACGATTTCGCCTTTGAACTCCTCACCCTTCCATAAGCCGGCATCAAGCGACTTTATTTCCTCAAGTGTCAACTCATCCACTCTGCCGCATCCGTTCGTCGTCCTATTGACAGTCTCATCGTGCATCAGAACAACAGCGCCGTCCTTCGTCACACGCGCATCAACTTCAACCCCATCAACATTGAGCTTAACTGCCTCACGCAGCGCTATAAGCGTGTTCTCAGGATACACACCGCTATAACCTCTGTGGGCGATAACCATCGGGCGGGTTCGCAAGCCTCCGTCCGGAATCAAAGCCGTGCGCATATGGCTCATCGCTCATCACCCCAGTCAATTAACCCATCTGGGACTTCAACGACGATGCGCCTCCCCTCAAGATCAATCTCTTTCACGAATTGCTTCGCTACCGGTATCAATCCCCGTTTGGTCACAAACAGGTCATGAGCTGGCGAACGCATGATGTCAATCACTTCACCCACAACTCTTCCATCCGTTGTGACAATCGTCATGCCAAGCAGGTCCGAGATCAAGAACTCATCTTCACCAAGTGGTGATGGTGCATCCGGGTGAACCGTCATCTGCCACCCGATGAGCCTCTCAGCCATCTCAATGGAGTTTATACCCTCAAACTTGAGCGTCACTTTGTTGCCTTTGACTTCGGAGCGCTCTATTGTGGCGAGGAAGCGCCTCTCCGTCGGGCTGACCAAGCAGACTTGATTTCCGGCTTTGAACCTGCTCATCAACTCCGTCAGTGGCATCACTTTTACGCTGCCATCAAGACCGTGTGTTGAGACGATCTCACCGATTACCCTCGTCCACTCCCTCAATGGGTCGCGGATTATCGGAATGCGCCTCCGATCGCCGCGCTCATCATGCGAGCGCCCTTTATGAGACTGCCCATTCGCATTGTGCGCCCTCGGTTTGCCCATCTTGGGAGATTACATCCCCATTGTTGGTTGAGGGATCTGAACGACTGCCCCGCTCGCCAAACTGCTGTTACCTCACCTTGATTGAGAGCCCGCGCTGCCCGGTTGGCTCGGTGGAACTATTTCCACCGTCACCTTCTTTCCTCGCTTTGTAGCTGCCGCACGCACAAGCGTTCTTATGGCTTGCGCTATGCGTCCTTTGCGCCCTATGACTTTACCGAGGTCCTCCTCGGCAACCTTAATCTCAATCACGATCGTCCTTTCGCCTTCCAGCTGCTTCACTTGGACTTTGTCCGGTTGATCAACGAGGTGCTGAACGATGTATTCAACAAGTTCCCTCATCTGCCAACCCCCTTCGCCTGGCATTCGGGTTAATGCGCTGTGCACCGCGCCTTGCGGAGTGCGCAATTAACTTTCTTCACCTCGATCTCGGTTGCCGCCGCTTAAGCGGCAGCTGATGGTTGGAGAACACCCGTTGGATTGGTAGCAGCGTTCAATTTTCCAACTCGCCTTTCCCGGACTCTTTTCTCCTCTCCTTTCGCCTCCTTTCAAACTCCTGCCATATGCCCTGTTGCTTGAGCAGCGATAGGACGGTCTCTGTGGGCTGTGCACCGAGTTCAAGCCAGTGTATCACCCTGTCGGCTTTGATCCTGACCTCTGCCGGCTTCGCTGTTGGGTTGTAGTATCCGACTATCTCAATGAACTTGCCATTGCGTGGCGCTCTTGAATCCGCCACAACCAACCTGAAGTGTGGGTTGTTCCTCGCCCCAACTCTCATCAGCCTTATTCGCACAGCCAACTGCACTTCACCTCCTTCGGATGATCGCATGCCTTATCTACCAAATCCCATCATGCGCAGCAAATCCTCGTCACTCAGTTTTGCCTTTGAAAGGCGCTTTAGCATCTCGCGCATCATCTTGAACTGCTTCAAAAGCATGTTCACATCCTGCACGGTTGTTCCGCTGCCTCTGGCAATCCTGCGTTTTCTGCTCCCGTCAATTATGTCCGGGTTAAGCCTCTCCTCTGGCGTCATTGAAAGTATGATTGCTTCAAAGTGCTTCAGGCGGCGCTCATCAATTGTGAATGGCAATTGGCGCATCCCGCTGAAACCGGGGAGCAACTTGAGAAGCTGATCAAATGGACCTGCCGCCTTCAACCTTTGAATTTGCTCAAGCATATCCTGCAGGTTGAACTTGCCCTCACGCATGCGCTTCTCCATCCGGGCGAGCTTCCTCGCTTCCTCTTCTGAGAGAGCCTCTTCGGCTTTTTCAAGGAGCGTCCTGATATCGCCCATTCCGAGGATGCGCTCCGCCATCCTGTCGGGATGGAAGACATCCAAATCGGTCAGCCTCTCACCGGTGCCAATGAACTTGATTGGCTTTCCAGTCACAGCCCGAATGGAGAGCACCGCGCCACCCCTTGCATCGCTGTCAACCTTGCTAAGTATGAAACCGGTTACGCCAACTTCGCTATCAAACTCCCGCGCTGCATTGACGGCATCTTGCCCCATCATCGCATCAACGACAAGCAATGCCTCGTGCGGGTTGAGTGCCTCTTTGACACGCCGCAATTCTTGCATCATTTCCTCATCGGTATGCAATCTGCCGCCGGTGTCGGCGATGACAACGCTGTAGCCCTTTGCCTTGGCGTGTCTTATTCCGAGTTCGGCTATGCGCTCCGGCTTTTCTTTTGTGCCCATCTCAAACACATCCACCTCAACCTGCTTCCCAACCTGAACAAGCTGTTCAACAGCAGCTGGACGGCGAACATCGCAAGCCAAGAGCAGTGGATAATGCCCGCGCCTCTTGAGCCACAGACCAAGTTTGCCAGCGGTAGTGGTTTTACCAGTCCCTTGTAAGCCCATGAGCATAATGACCGTTGGCGGAGTGTGCGAGAGCTTTAACGGCTCACTTTGGCTGCCGAGGAGCTTAACGAGCTCTTCGTAGACGATCTTGATAACTTGCTGTGCTGGCGTGAACGACTTTAACACCTCTTCACCGACAGCCCTCTCCTTAACTCTCTCAAGGAACTCCTTTGCAACACGAAGGTTAACATCGGCTTCAAGCAGGCTCAGCCTTATTTCGCGCAGCGCCTTGTTGACATCCTCCTCCGTCAAGCGAGCCTTGCCCCGAAGCTTCCAAAATATGCTTTGAAGCTTATCGGTCAAACCGCTCAGCATTGTCATCACTTAATCACCACTCAAAGCTTTTTCTACACTGCTATGCTGCCGAGTGTCGGTTGACAATTGGCAATGAAAGCGGCTTCAAAATACACCTTTGCAAATTCCACCCAATGCCATGCCACGATTGCGGCATACAGCAAATTCAAGATTAGCTCACCAATTGCAAAATGCTATACTGCGGATGGATGAGGCATCCTCGTGAAGGGAGGGAGCAAAAGCGATGTCAGGGCTTGTTGAGAGAGTATTCAAGCTGAGCGAGCATGGCACAGATGTTAGGCGTGAAGTGCTCGGCGGAATTACAACCTTCCTGACAATGTGCTACATCGTCTTCGTCAACCCAGTCATACTCTCCGCAGCCGGTATGGACAGGGGCGCTGTGATGGCCGCAACTTGCCTTTCAAGTGCCATAGCAACGCTGTGCATGGCATTCCTCGCAAACTATCCAATTGCGCTTGCCCCCGGAATGGGTCACAATGCCCTTTTCGCATTCACCATTTGTGGCGCTCTCTCTGCTGGTGGTTTTGGGCTATCTTGGCGAGCAGCGCTTGCGTGCGTTTTCATCTCGGGCTCGCTGTTCATATTGCTTTCCCGCTTCGGATTCAGGGAGGCAATTGTTGAAGCCATACCGGAGTCGCTAAAGCATGGCATTGCAGTTGGCATTGGCTTGCTCATAGCTATGCTCGGGCTTCAATGGGCAGGAATAGTCGTTGACAACCCGGCAACGCTCGTCGGATTGGGAAGCCTACGCTCAAAGCCAACGCTCGTCTCAATCTTCGGCATCATCGTAACGATGATCTTCATGGCTTTAAATGTCCGTGGCGCAATATTGTTCGGGATAATAATCTGCGCGCTTGTTGGATGGCTTGCTGGCATAACCGAGTTCAAGGGCATCGTCTCAATGCCACCATCAATCTCGCCGACGCTCCTCAAACTGAGCTTTTACGAGTTACCTTGGGGGAAGGCGCTTGACCTCATCGTCATCATCTTCGTCCTCTTCTTCCTTGATGTGTTTGACACTGTCGGAACTCTCATAGGCGTTTCCGTCCAAGCTGGCTTGCTCAAGGAGGGCAAGTTGCCGAGGGCAAGGGAGGCGCTATTCAGTGATGCTGTTGGGACTGTCGCTGGGGCGCTTCTCGGAACAAGCACTGTCACAAGTTACATTGAGAGTGCCTCCGGCGTCGCAGTTGGTGCAAGGACTGGGCTTGCAAGCGTTGTGACGGCTTTGTTGCTTTTGTTCTCGTTATTCTTCAGCCCGCTCATGGAGATGTTCAGCGCCGAGGTCAAAGTTGGAGGGGCAGTCCTTCACCCGATAATTGCACCGCCATTGGTCATCGTTGGCTTTCTGATGATGAACAGTGTGAGGTTCATCAAGTGGGATGATGTGACTGAGGCGCTGCCGGCTTTCTTTGCGCTAATTATCATGCCGGTCACATTCAGCATAACTGAGGGCATTGCATTCTCGTTCATAGCGTGCTCATTGCTGAAGTTGATAACTGGGCGAGTTAAAGAGGTCCATTGGCTCGTTCATCTCTTCTCAATCCTGTTCATCATTCGCTACATCGTCATGCCGAGATGAGCGCTGATGGCGCCCTCGCTTTGGGCTATCTGTTGAACTTGAGCAGCTTTGCTGCGTAGACTCCAGAGGCAGCTGCCGTCAGGAAATACTGCGGGTCATCCTCATAACCTCTCCCCATGCTCGCAAGCGGCAATGAGATGCTCTTTGAAAGCTCAATTCCGGGTGTGCCATCCTCCCAAACAACCTGATGGCGTTGCCTTATGCCGGCTGCGTCAATCTGCGTTTCAATCAGTCTCCTCTCATCACCTCCGCAGCTGTGGAAGCAGACTGTGATGGGCACATTCGTTGCATATGTCAAGACAGTGATCGTGTGATGACTCAATCCGAAATGCCTCATCCTGCCCTCGGCGAAGCTAACCCTCGGGATGAATATTGGGATACCGCTGATGGCGCTTGCAATCTCGGCAGCCCAACCAACTTCAATCCCTGAGAAGCCGAACTTTGTCGCCGTTCCAACATGTCCCGGTCCGGGCGTTACGATTGCCAAGTCGGCGTTGGCAACATGCCTTGCGGCGATCAGACCCGTGAATATGTTTACGCTTTCAATGTCACCGCCAAAAGCCTGCCCAGTTGTGATGGTCACATCAACAATGCGCTTATCCTTGAGCACCCTCACCAGCTCACTGAATGCCATCGGGAGCGCTGCCGAGTCGGTCATGACATATGCCACCCTTGATTCCATCCCGAGGATGGCTTTAAATCCGGCTGCAGCTGGTGCGAGCATGCTGTGCAGCTGTCCCACGATGACCGGCATCCCGTCAATGCTATGGCACTCCCTAAAAAGCTCATGATGCCGGCTCTCCTGAGCTTCAACGCTGAGCACATTGACTTGGTGTGGCGAATAGCGCATCTTCACGATGTGACCCTGCATCATCTCGGCATTCGTCGGATTGGTCATGTTGGCAACGACGAAGTGATAACCGCCCGTTCCGAGCCCCAGCCTAACGGCACATACATTGAGCAAGACAACATCACCAGCATTTGCCCTTCCGGTGAGCGAGACATAGTTGAAGGCATTCGCACGCTCGCCAGTTGATTTGATGTGCACCATCAAGAGCTGCGCGTCGCTATACTCAGTTAGCACGCTTTCAACTTCGCCGATTTCAAATCGCCTCATGGCTATAACCCCCGGGTTTGATGAGTTCACATCGGGTCTTCATTCAGTGGGCTTTCCCACGCCCGTGCGAATTGTGAGACACTACCTGTATGAGCATGTTCGGTTGGCAACCTTCCTTGCCAGCCACAGTTGCCTCCTCACGCTACAATTCTATCAGACGGCTGCAGCCCTATCGGGTGTGAAAAAACTGCTTAAGCAGGGAGTGGGCTCAAATGGCGGGTAATGAAATTAGAGTTTGCGTGATTGGCTGCTGCGGGCGCATGGGTAGGGAAGTAGTGAGGGCAGTGAGCGCTCATCAAGGGATGAGCATAGTCGCTGGAGTTGACCTGGTTCAAGTCGGTGAGGATGTTGGTGTGGTCGCTGGGATTGGCGAGTTGGGCGTCAATGTGCGGGATGACCTTCGTGCCGCCCTGAAGGAGAGCAATGCGAATGTGGCTGTTGAGTTCACGCACCCGAGCGCAACATTTGGTAACGCGAAGGTTTGCATTGAATGTGGTGTTGCGCCAGTCATAGGCACAACTGGATGGACGCAAGAGATGATAAACGAGCTAAGTGAGCTGTGCGAGCGATTCGGCGTGCCTGCAGTCGTGGCACCGAACTTCGCCATCGGTGCTGTCCTGATGATGAAGTTTGCCTCAGAAGCCGCGAAGTATTTTGACCATGCCGAGATAATTGAGCTTCACCACGACAGGAAAGCTGATGCACCATCGGGAACGGCATTAAGGACAGCGGAGCTAATGCTTCAGGCGCGTGGAAAGCCGTTTAGCGGACCGAGCGGCGGTGATACGCACATAACGCTACCTGAAGTCCGCGGCGGCTTGAAGGGCGGTATACGAATACACAGCGTGCGCTTGCCCGGGCTTGTGGCTCATCAGGAGGTCATATTTGGTGGGCATGGGCAGGTCCTGACGATAAGGCATGATTCGCTTGGCAGGGAATCTTTCATGCCCGGTGTGCTGCTCGCAATTGAGCGTGTCCTATCGCTGAAGGGCTTGACATACGGGTTGGAGCATTTGCTCTGACCAACAGCCCAATTCACCCCTTCACCTCTTCACCCCTCCAACGAGTTGGACAAGGCGCTCCGCCATGCGATCTATTGGGATGACCTCATCAACGACGCCGAGTTCTATTGCCGCCTTTGGCATGCCGAAGATGAGGCAAGTTGACTCATCTTGCACGATGCATTTTCCACCGCTCTCTTTTATTGCGCGCATGCCCATTGCGCCGTCCTTTCCCATGCCGCTCAAAAGCACGCCAATGCATCTTTTGCCGAATGTATCGGCTGCCGAGCGAAATAGCAAGTCAATGGATGGCATGTTTGGGACATCGCTTGGCTCGTCCGACAACTTGACAATTGCTTTTCCAGTCAAGCGGCTGCGTTGCACAAGCAGGTGTTTATCGCCGGGAGCAATCAGTGTTACACCCGGTTCAATAACATCGCCGTCACAAGCTTCTCGCACACTTAGTTGCGTGCAACTGCTCAAGCGCTCTGCAAAGTGCGTTGTGAAGGGTTTCGGCATGTGCTGTGCAACAAGTATCGCCGCACCAAAATCGTGCGGCAGTGAGGAGAGCAGAGTTTTTAACCCCGAAGGTCCACCGCTTGATGAGCCGATAACCACAACATCAAATTTGCTCTCCGCATGCGGCGGCTTGATGATGCTCACCTTTGCGTATCTTTTGCTCAGCCTTTTAACACCCTCCCTCAATTTGCTTGCCGCTTTTACGCTCGCAATCAGCCTGGTTGACATGCGATACAGCTCATCGGATGCGAGGCTCGTTGGCTTCTCAACTACATCAACTGCGCCGAGTTCAAGCGCTGCCAAGCTCCTTATGATGGACTGCCTGCTCAGCGCCGAAACTATGACAACTGGTAGAGGATATGAACGCATCAAATTGCGAAGGACGCTCAAGCCATCTATGTCGGGCAGCATGATGTCAAGCGTGACGACATCTGGGTCAAGCTCTTTTGCAAGCTCAACGACATCCTTGCCGCTGCCAGTTGTCCCCACAACCTCAATTTCGTCATCGCTTTGCAGGATGCGGGTCAGGACACCTCTGACAAACTCTGAATCGTCAACGACGAGCACTCGTATCTTGCTCATCCCACACTTCACCCTCATGTCGGTTATTCAAGTTGCAGCTCATTCATTTGGACACAATATTGCGCATGGCATGCACTGTGATGGTCATCTTATGGCGATGTTTTTAATTCGCACCCTGCTGTGTGCGGGTTGCAAGCCATCTTGCTCGCGGCTAAAGCTGCTCCCACATTTTGCAATACATGCCCACACTTCGCAAGATGACTTTAGCCTTTACAGGCACATTGCGCGCAGGCTAAAATCCGTCAATGAAGGTGAGCGGAGTCCAATGACGATAGAATGCAAGACGCTACAAAGTGAGGTGGTGAATGAGCAATTTGAGCAGCCCGAATGCTTATGGATGTGAGCCTGTTGTTTAGAAGTCGCTTGTTTAACGCTGGCGCATAAAGGCGAGGTGTAAAGCTAACGCAAAGGGAGGGATGAAAGATGATGCGTATGAATGGAAGGCTCAACGAGAGGTCAATCGGCTTCACTCTGATAGAGCTGCTGGTGGTGATCGCGATAATCGCGATCCTGGCAGCGATTTTGTTCCCGGTGTTTGCGAGGGCGAGGGAGAAGGCAAGGGCAAGTGCTTGTCTATCTCACGGAAAACAAATCGCGTTAGCCATTGCGCAGTATGTCCAGGACTATGACGAGCGCTACCCATCCAATCACTATGCCATTTACTACTTGGCTGTGCAACCATACATCAAGAATGTTGATGTCTGGCGTTGCCCAAGCGGCTCTGGGAACTACCCAGTTAGAGGGGAGTTTTGGGGATTAGGCACGGGAGTTATTGCCAACATGAAGACCGGTTGGGCTGCGAACTCGGATGTGATGGGTGGATGGGGCAACACCATACCGAAAGCTTTGTTCATGATACGATGGCCGACTGATATGGTGTTAATGGCGGATGCAGATTGTTGGAGTCCATACGAAAACACAACCTCACAGACAGTGCAAGGTGCCTTCTCTGCTTGCCGTGATGTGAACCATGTCTTCTTCAACTCGCGTTGGGGCATTGAACCAATGAGAGGCGGTGGACGCATCGGACCAAAGCATAATGATGGAGCAAACTACATCTTTGCGGATTACCATGTGAAGTTCTTGAGGAAGCCACCCGAGGATTGCGCCAACTATATGACCAACATGCCGAGGGGTGCACGCAGCATCTATGATCCGTCCACAAGGGCGTGCAACCCGAATAACAACCCTAACGACGGTTGGTGCGACACCAACTGACAGCAATGGCACATCTCCCGAAGGGGTCAAAAGCATCAATGCCAGCTTGATGCGTGTGATGGGTCAGTTAAAGGGTGCAATGGGCGGGGTTAATAACGCTAAAATGGTGATGTGAAAGGCAGGGTCAAGAGGGGGTGAGGTAGGGTGAAGCGGTATGTTATATCGGCGATGGCGAGCGTGATAGTGATATGCTCTCTCATCAGCGCACAGCCCATCCGCCACGACCGAATTTTTGTTGTGCCTGCGCCAAAGGTTGTCCTCATTGATGGCGACTTGAAGGAATGGGATTTGAGCGGCGCCATAACTTGCGTTTTTGATGAGGCGCTCAAGCCGCGCTTTACCGTCACCGTTGCCGCAATGTATGATGCTCAAGCCCTTTACATCGCAGCCCACTTCGTTGATGATACGCCGTTGCTCAATCGCCACGACCCAGCCGTTGAACCCGATAGGGGTTGGGATGGCGATTGCCTGCAAGTGCGCCTGTGCAGCGACCCGAAGGCGCCCTACCCGTTACCGAACATGGAGAGCGAGCGAGTTTGCCATCTGACGATGTGGTTCTACACTGACAAGCAATTGCCTGTCTTGCACATCGCTTATGGCGCCTATCGGACATCCAAAATTTGGACGGGCAAAGATTCGGGGCTTGCCTTCCGAAGGGACAAAGACGGGAAAGGTTACACGCTTGAGGGGCGCATCCCTTGGGAGCGTTTGAATGCCAAGGCGAATCCGCCGAGGGCGGGCGATTGCATCGCCTTCGTCGTCCAACCGCTTTGGAGTGATTCAACCGGTTGGAAGCAAGTGCTCACATTCAATGATGTCATTCGTGAGGCTGGCTTCTCTTTTCAAAGCGCACGCATGTGGGGGCAAGCCGTCTTTTTGCCACACGGCAAGTTGCAACTTGCCGAGCGCCCGAAGCCGAAAGCTGAGCAACTGCTACCACTCACATTGCGCCTGCCGCTCCACGATGCGCAAGCGAGAGTTGTCAGCGCTGCAGTCTTCAGCGCCGATGGCACTTTGGTGCGCACATTGCCCGTCATTCAGCGGGATGAGCAAAGCATCAAGCGTGGCGAAAAGTTTGTCACCATTCGTTGGGATGGCTTGGATGATGATGGACAGCCGCTCCCTCCCGGGCGCTATATCGTCAAGGTGCTCACGCATCGTGGCATTGGGCAGCGCTATGTGACTTCGTTGCACAATGCCGGCAACCCGCCATGGCGCACCGATGATGGCACGGGCAGTTGGGGTGGCGACCACGGTCCGCCAATCGCTGCTGCCTCCGATGATGAGCGAGTTTACCTCGGTTGGACGGTTAGCGAAGCGGGCTGGGCAATCATTGCCGTTGACCCAAAGTTGCCCTCTGGCGATGGCGTCATCAATCGCATTGGCAAGAAGCATTGGGGACAGCATCAAGTTTTGGAGATCGGCATCTTGGTGACGGCTTTGGCGAGCGATGGTGAGCGGCTCTTTGTGGCACAGGACGGTAAGAGTTGGGGTGGCGATTGGGCAGACCCGAAGGTGCTCAACAAAGCTGGCGTCGTCCTATGGGAAGCCAAAACTGGCAAGCCGATCAACTTCCCATTTGGCAAGCGTGCGCTGATCTTGAGTGAGTGGTCGGATGAACTCAAGCCGGTTGAGTTGAAACCGTATGAGCGGTTGAGCATTTACCATCCGCTTGTTCCACGCAAGCGCCCTTGGGAGCGCTTTCGCGACAATGACTTTGGACCGCAGGAGTTGGGCTTGAACTTGCTCGGCATCGCCGTCCATGGCGACACACTTTACGGATCGCTGTTTCTGGAGGATAAAGTTGTCGCCGTCAATTGGCGGACGGGTGAGCGGATAAAGGAGTTTCCATTGCCGAGACCGTGTGGGATTGCCATCGCCAACGATGGACAGCTCATCGTCGTCAGCGATAAGCGCATCGTGCGCTTGAACCCGAAGACGGGTGAAGCTGTGCCGTTGGTCACAGAGGGGCTTTCATCGCCATGGGGTGTGGCATTGGACAGGCAAGGCAACATCTATGTGACCGATTGCGGCGGTGCGATGTGCGTGAAGGTGTTTGACGGCAACGGTAAATTGCAGCGCTTGATTGGCAAACAGGGTGGGCGCCCTTGGGTTGGGCGATATGACCCCGATGGGATGCTGCGCCCATCGGGCATCACCGTTGACCGTGAGGGCAAAGTTTGGGTATGCGAACATGACAATGCGCCAAGGCGAATTAGCGTTTGGACAAGCAATGGCAAGTTGATCGCCGACTTGCTTGGCGCCGGGCATTATGCCGTCATGGGTGCTGCCGATGAGCAGCAGCCGCAATTCGTTAACACGCATGCGACGCTCTTTTCGGTGGATTATGCGGCGGGCAAATGGCAAGTCCTTGCAACGCTCATTCGTCCACAGATGAATGGCTTCACATTCACTCCCGATGGCTTAACCGACCGAGACTACAAGTTCCGTCATGTGCGTGGTCAAACCTTCCTTGTGCATTGCGGGCGTGGTGGGGTCGTCATCTATCGCCTCGGCAAAGATTTTGTGGCGCAGCCTGTTTGTGCTCTCGGGCCGGGTGGCGCTTTGCCGTTGCATGGCTTTGCAAGGGATGATTTGCCAGTGCCGGAAAAACAGCGTGACGAGTTTTGGCGCAACACACATGCTTTCGCATTTTGGTGGACGGACTTCAATGGCGATGGCTTGGTGCAGCCCGATGAGTTTGCCCTTGAGCGTGTGGATAGGTCTTGGGGGCTATATTGGGGTTCTTGGGTGGATGATGAGTTGACGATATGGAGCGCAACACCGCATGGCACGGGCGCAATCTGGCGCATACCCGTCAAGGAGTGGCTGCCCAATGGCGTTCCCGTTTATCCGAAGCCGAGCGAGCAAACACCGTTGATGTTCGTCATGGGTAAGGGCACAGTTCACAGTGTCATGGTTGATGGCGAGCGCCTGTTCGTTCTGGAACAAGAGGGCGGCGATGCATATGGCAAAGGTGCAAAGTGGCAAGCCATCTCATGCTACTCAATTTCCCAGCCCACAAAGCGCCTATGGGCATACCGCCGTGTCTGGCTTGGCTTCGGTTTGGAAGCGCCATTGAGCAAGCCCGGTGATGTCGTTGGTGCGATGAAGTTCATCGGCAAGGCTAAGTTGGACAACGGCATCACGCTCATCGGCGTTAACGGCTACTTCGGTCAATTCAACTTGCTTGCGGACAATGGTCTTTGGGTGGCATCGCTTTGCAAGGACAATCGCTACGGTCCAAGAGCCGATGAGACGACTGTGTGGCCCGAGAACTTTTCCGGCTTCCTTTTCCGCAACCGTGACAATGGTAAGGTTTACCTGATTGCAGGTGACACCGATTGTCGCATTTGGGAAGTGACAGGGCTTGAGGGCATTCGCACGGCGCAAACGGAGTTTGCGCTCACGGAAGCCGACCGCAAGTTGGCTATGAAGGCGGCAATGATGCGACAGGGCATCCCCGCTGGATTGCCGCCAATTCGCATGCGTAAAGTGCCAGCGGGACGCATTGCCGTTAACGGCGATTTGAGCGATTGGGATATGAGCGCTGCCGTGACGATTGATGCAGGTGCGGGACGAAGGGCAAAAGTGGCGCTCGCCTATGACGATGCACACCTTTACGCCGCTTTTGATGTTGCCGATGATTCGCCGATGCTCAACAGCGGCAAAGATTTTGCCCTGCTCTTCAAGACGGGCGACGCCTGCGACCTTTTCCTCGCCACTGACCCCTCTGCCGACCCAAAGCGCACTCGTCCTGCTGCTGGCGACATGAGGTTGCTTTTCAGCGTGATGGATGGGCAGCCCGTTTGTGTGCTCTACGAGCCAGTGGTGCGGGAGGGCGAGCGTGCGATGCGCCTATTCACATCGCCGACTGGCGCCGAAGCCTTTGACAGAGTTGTGCTGCTCAAAGAGGCGCAAGTCGCAATCAAGAGGGCAAAGAATGGCTATGCGCTTGAGGCGTCCATCCCGCTATCTGTCATTCGCTTCGCCGTCAAGGCAGGTGCAACCTACAGGGGCGATGTCGGCGTGATTTACTCCGATGCAGGCGGCAGCCGAAATGTCCTTCGTGCATGCTACTTCAACAAGGACACCGCCATCGTTAATGACATTCCGACCGAGGCACGCCTGCAGCCGCAGAATTGGGGCATGATTGTGGTTGAGCCTCAGTGAGTTTGGCGAGAGCTGTTCCCTCAGGCAAGGCGAAGAGGAGCGGTTGAGGTTGAGTCAGCAGAAGTTGCACCTGCAAAGGCAAGGGAAAACCATGAAGGTGCTGCCCAAAGAATTGCATCGCTACTTTTGGGACACCGACCCGACAAAGGTGAATTTGCGCCTTCATCGTCAGTTCATCATTGAGCGCCTCTTGGAATTTGGCGATGAGGAGGCTATCCGTTGGCTGCGGCGCACCTTCGGAGACGATGCCATTGGCGAAGTTGTCCAAAAGAGCCGTCGCCTTTCCAAGCGCACCGCCAACTTCTGGCGGCTGATCCTTGGCATTCCAAAGGAGCGTGTGAAATGTTTGTCCAAGCGCTCACAAGACCCGCTCAAACGCTTTTGGAACGATTAGGAAGACGACGATGGATGAGAGAGTTCTACCTTGCGGGAGGGAGTGGTGTTGCATTGCACTTAGGGCATCGTGTCTCCGAGGACTTGGACTTTTTCACACCGAAAGAGTTGAACACGACTTTGCTCATCCAGAGGCTCAGGCGAGTTGGTGAGTTTGACCTTCGAACGGAGGCGTGGGGGACGGTAACTGGTATTCTTGGCGGCGTTCGCGCCAGTTTTTTTACTTACTCCTATCCACTCCTTGAGCCAACACAGCGTCTTTTTGGCGTAGGCGTCGCCAGTTTGGTGGACATTGCTCTGATGAAAATAGTCGCCATCTCTCAAAGGGGAAGCCGAAGGGATTTCATTGACTTGTTTTTCATCTGCCAAGAAGTGCCTTTAAAAGAATTGCTACTGCTACTGCCGCGGAAGTATACCGGCGTCAACTACAGCTTGCCGCACATTTTGCGGAGTTTGGTCTATTTTGCTGATGCCGAGTGTGAACCGATGCCAAAGATGCTGCGAAAGGTCCGTTGGTCAGTTGTCAAAGGCTTCTTTGAAAAGGAGGTCAAAAGGATCGCCGAAGAATGCATGGGAGGGCGATAGGGATGAGAGTGGCATTGGTATCGCTTCTCGTCCTTCTTGGGGGCGTCTCCTTCGCTGCCCAAATTGAACCGCTTGGCGTCTTGGGCAACAGCGGTGAAGTTGGGGCGAGTTTGATTCGTGTTAGCGAGTTGCCATTTGACCGATGCGCAACGGGTGTCGCCGTTGACCGTGACATGACACTTTGGGTCAGCGGCGGTAATGCCATCAATCGCGTTGGCTTGAATGGGCGGTTGATTGAGCGCATACCGATTGAGCCGAAGGGAAGCCTCGTCAACAGCCGCACATTCGCCGTCCTCAATGGGACGCTTTACTTCCTCGGCAACCTGCCCGATGGCAAGCAAGCGCTATTTTGTGTTGACATGAGTGGCAAGGTGGGGAAGGTGGCAAAGAGTGTCCCAATCACGCTCCCTGAGAGGAAGCGAGATTACATTCCGTATTGCCTTTCACCGCAGCCGATGGATGGGCAGCTTGTGATTGCCTGTGAGCCGAAGGAATTTCAAGACGCGCGGATTGGCGTTTACTTTATTCGCCCGCCAAGCGATGTGAATCCGAGGGGCGAGATAAAACTCGCGTTTGCAGTTGCCGGCGAGTATCCGCATGGCATTGCAGTGGATGAGGCGAGGAAACTCATTTACATCGGGGGCTACTTCGGGTTGTTCGTTGGTGGTGAGACGCATCAAGCCGCTTATGCCATTGCAGCCTTCAAGCCAGATGGGACAATGCTTGACGGCTTTCCCGTTGCGTGCACGAAGACGCCGGCTATACCGACGCAATTTCGCGGCGTGATATCTCTCGCCGGGAACGCCATCTGGGATACGGCATGGTATGGCTTTTTATCGCGCTTGGATTTGCAATGTCGCGGTGCACCCGGGAGAGTCGTTGAATGGCATCACGAACTCGGCTACCCAACACAAGTGGTATGCATTGCCGAGGGCGCTCAAAAGCAGCTGCTCGCCATCACAACTGCGATGCCCGATGCCGTTTATCTCGTTCACTGGGACGAGAGCTCGCAGAGCTTGAGATTCATTCGCCGCATCGGCTGCTTGCCCATTATAGCCTCCTTGGGCTTGTCCAATGACGGTTGGGTGACTGTTGGGACTGAGAGGGCGCAACTTTGGTGGCGGTGGGAGGATGACGCCGATGCGCCGCCGCATAAGGCGGAGTTGCACATCGCTGTCACGCCAGTTCACTTTGACGGTGAACGCTTCTTTGCGCTCGCTGCACAGTATCGCTTGGATGACCTGCAGCGCCGTTCGCCAGTGCCCACAATCTTCAGCAGGCGCACCGGTGACAGGAATGAGGCGTGGCGTGTCGGAGAACCGGTTCCGATGAAGAAACCCGTTGGGCTATCGGTGCAAGTTGTCCCGGGGAAGGTGGGTGGATTCTTATTCGTCACCGATGCAGCCACCGGGCAGATCTGGAGGACCGACTTTTGGCTCCCCGATTTGCGCCCATCAAGTGAGCACTGGAAGCCAATCACAGTTGAAGGTGTATCGCTCAAATCTCCAACTGATGTGGTTGCACTCACTGACGGAAGATTGCTCGTTGCAGATGAGGGGCGCATATTGCTACTCGCACGGGATGGCGATGCTTATCGCCCTGTGAGGGAATTTGTGAGTTATGGTGCGGATGATAGTCAGCGCTTTGGAAGGAGGCTCCGCATCTCCGTTGACGGCGATTGGATGCTGATTAGCGACACCGATAGGCACAGGTTGATTTGGCTTGACTGGGATGATTGGAAGTTCATCGCCCAGTTTGGAGTGACGGACAAAGCCGGCGATGATGCCACACACTTAAACGAGCCGACATTCGTTTCGCTCAAGGGTGCAAAGGCTATAGTTGCCGACAGCGGCAATCAACGGCTGCTCAAATTGCTGCTGCATCCGTGAAGGCTTTCGCGATGTGCTCCCGACTTGAGCGAGGAGGTTCAATGGGATTTTATCCAGCAGCCTTAACACAGGCTCAAATTCATTCAACCCAAATTGCCTCCCGTTCAATTCCGATGCGCCTATAGCGCACTGGCAGGTGTATGCGCATCCTCTCAATCGCTGTTGACTTGAGTTTGGCGGCTTGTGGCTTGTAATGGGGTTTAATGCCCATCGGTTTGTTTCCCGAGGCGACTGCGAGCGCAGCCGCATGCTCTTTCGCCCACTTAGGCATCCATTCGTGATGCCTCATTGCCTCGTCAAGCAACTTCACAGCGCCCTGAACATCGCCCTCGAGCTCTCTTTGAAGCGCTTCAACGCATTGCACGCATGAGCGATAATACTCATTTGATGGGTCTAACGAGAGCGCCCTTGAAAAGCACCTGAAAGCTGCATCAACCAGCTGATGAGCCCTTCCTCCACTTTCACCCTCAAGTTTATCAAGGCGATTTGACCACGAGCCAATCAGGTGTTTGAGTTCAAGCAGGTTGAGCTGCCCCAAATTGTGCCAGTGCAAAGGGTCGCCATCAAAGCACAACAGCGAACGCTTATACATCCTCATCGCGGCTTCGGCATCATCACGGTAAAGCATCAAGCCGAGCTGACCAGCGTAGTAAGCATTTTTCGGGTCAAGCCCAATTGAGCGCCTCAGCATCCTGATGGCTTCTGAGCCACTGCGTTTCATGGCTGCCGAGAAGAAGAAGTGAGCGGCATCAAAGCGCACAAGGAACACCAAGAGCGCAGCGACTGATAGAGCCATTGCTGCCTTAGCAGTTTGCCATAGCCATTTTGCTCTCGGCACCACAGCGCATTCACAATTGCTTTTCCTCACATCAGCAGCGCACATCCCAAGGAGAGCCATGAAGGCGCACATTATCGCCGGTATCTCAAGCTCCGAATTGCCAACCGAACTGACGAGGAAACTCACGCACGCACACCATGCTGCAACCCTGTATGCATTTACAGCGTTGTGAGCAATGCTGCGGATATGCCTGTAGCCGTTGAGGAGGCAAAGTGACAGCATGATGCACATGAGTAAAAGCCCAACTGCGCCGACTTCCGATGCAATGTGCAGATACAAGTTGTGCGGATGAAGGAAGATCTCTCTGACACCGCCCTGTGGAATGAACTTCGGATATGCAAGCGGGTAGCATCCGGCACCGTATCCGGTCAGCCATCTGTCCGCGACCATAAGCGCTGTGTATCTCCACATTGCGATGCGGTTGTAGACGCTGATATCAATATGCGTGAACATGGCGATTAAGCGCCTTATCACCCAATTGCCGGGCACAAGCAATGCGCCAATCAACAGGGCTGCAAATGAAGCTGCGATGGCTGGCACAAGACGCACATGGAGCATGCTCACCGTCGCTTCACTTCTCCACTTGAGAGCGATGGCGAGGAATGAGATCGCCAAAGTGAACATGCCGATGTAGCCCGACCTTGAGCAAGTGAGCAGCAGGCAGAATGTGGTAATCAATGCCCCGAGCACCCCAATGAACGCGATTGTTGAATGCGCCCATGCGTTGCCTTTGGCTCGCTTTCGTTCTTCAGCAATCATGGCGAGCCACATCGGCAAACACAGGACGAGAAACACCGCAAGGTCATTTGGGTGATTCAGCGTGCCGAAGATGACACGCTCAAATGGCTCTCCCGGCGGGCGCCTCGGAAGCCAAGTCACCCACTGGACAAGTGACAGCACCACCTCAAATGCGCATGCAGTTAGCAAGCTCATAGCGATGCATCTTATGCCATCCTCTTCTTCTGCGGTGCGCCATGCGACCGCAAAGACGGCGAGATACATAAGGCGTTGCATCACCACTTCAAAGCTGAGGCGAGGATAGATGGAGAGCGCTGAGGTTAAAAGATACCAAACGGCTAACGAACTCACCAGCGTTAGCTTGAGCGCATCGCTCTTGTTCTGGCGAAGGAAAAGAGGCATGCCAATCCACATGGCAAAGCAGATGATGTGATTGAGCAATGATGTCATGGGCATGAACAGTGCCTTAACGGTGCCACCGATGATGAACATGTAGAGCATGAAGTTGAGCCAAAGAAGACAAAGCCTCATTGCCTCTCTCACCACGCTCACTTGCAATGCCGAATCAACCTGTGCATTCCCTGATGCGCTGCCAGTTTCCCCTCATCGGCATGATGCCAATGTTGCGTTTGCCTTGCAGGTGAAGCTGCCATTGGTGAACCCTCATCGGCTTTTGACACATCATTCGCGCACATGTGCCTTGATGCCGCTTTCCTCAAGCAGCTGGATAATGTGAGCTGCGGCTGAGTTTAGCTCATTATCAATCCGCTCCCTGCAGTCCGATGACATTGATAGCGTTATCCTGAGCTTGACATCGTGTCCGAAGCGCGAAGCCCTTGATTTGACATACACATTTGGGTGAGATGAAGACACCCTGCTTACGATCGGAGCAAGCTTTGATTCATCGCACAAGTCTGCGATCACCTCAATGAGCTTGAAGTAAGCCCTCCCAAGAAGCTTTTGTAGCAGCGGTGGCAGTGTGTTCTCCCAAATGCCCTTGAGCTCGTTTGGCACCCCGGGAAGGCAAAGGACAACCTGACCATGTTGCCACTCAAGCCAAACCCCCGGAGCAGTCCCAACCGGATTGAAAATTGGTATTGCGCCCTCTGGGAGTATCGCCATCTTCTTTCTCGGTTCGGTCATTTCGGCGCTCTCAACTAACCCTTCGCTTGCGAGCTGTGAATATCGCTCATGCACCATCTTGAACGCCTCTTCGTTGAGCACTAACTCCGTCTCAAATGCCTTCGCCACAGCCTTCAATGTTTGGTCATCATCAGTTGGACCGAGTCCGCCAGTCGTGATGAGCAATGTGCGTTTGCGTGCAGCAGCTGAGCGCAGCTCATCTGCAACGACATCAACATCGTCTGGGAGCATGACAGCCCTGCACACCTTCACGCCCAAACCAGTTAACTGCTTGCACAGATAGTTTGTATTCGTGTCCAAGACATCGCCGAGCAGCAATTCGTTCCCGATGGCAAAAATCTCGGCAGTCCTTTGCATCCCGCCATCACCTCGGGCACGCTTGTGTGGTGCTGTGAGCCATTGCAAAGGATGATGCAAGTTGTGTCGTGCTAAAATGGACATGGTCAGGGTGAGAATTTGCAGCCATCATTCCTTTTGGTTAGATGTGTCATCATGCAATGCACCGGCTTGACAATGGTTGTGTGTGGCATCTGGGCATCAATTTAACCTTCCGTTGGCAGCGAGCCCGCATCTCTGCGTGATTCCGCGAGGGTTGATAAATTGCAATTGCATCAAAGGTCGGTGGAGCAAATGACAAGGTATAAAGCGCCGAGAGGGACAAAGGATGTGCTTCCCGATGAGATTCCGGAGTGGCGGTTCGTTGAGGAGACATTTAGGCATGTGTGCTCGCTATATGGCTACAGGGAGATACGCACGCCTGCGTTTGAGGAGACCGAATTGTTTGTGCGCACGGCTGGCGAGTCTTCCGATATCGTCACAAAGCAGATGTATACCTTTTCCGACCCCGGTGGTGAGAGCTACACGCTTCGCCCCGAGGGAACTGCGCCGACTGTGCGCGCATTCATTCAGCACAACCTCGGATACGGGATGCCCGTCATCAAGCTGTTTTACATAGCGCCGATTTTCCGATATGAGCGTCCGCAGGCTGGCAGGCTGAGGCAGCATCATCAGTGCGGGATTGAGGTGCTCGGCTCAGGTGACCCGGCAGTGGATGCCGAAGTGATAGCGCTCGGCGTTGACTTCCTCAGCAGGGTTGAAGTGAGCGGATACGAAATCCACATCAACTCAGTTGGGTGCCGGATGTGCCGCCCGGCATACAGGCAGGCTCTCGTCAAGTTCTTAGAGCCGCATGAGGGCGGGCTGTGCGAGGATTGCAAGCGCAGGCTCAAAATCAACCCGCTGCGCGCGCTTGATTGCAAGGAGGAAAGCTGCAGGGCAATAACGGCGTCAGCGCCGAGCATACTCGCATACCTTTGCGAGGAATGCAGGGCGCACTTTGAAAGCGTCCTCAGTTACCTTGAGGGTGTAGGGATAGAATTCATCGTTGACAGCAGGCTCGTTCGCGGCTTGGATTACTACACTAAGACGACATTTGAGTTCCTGCATCCGTCGCTCGGCGCACAAAGCGCCGTGCTTGCTGGTGGGCGATATGATGGCTTGGTTGAGGAGTGCGGCGGGAAGCCAACTCCGGGCATCGGCTTCGGATGCGGCATTGAGAGGGTGCTCATGCTGCGCCGAAATTGCAATCTGAGGAAGGAAGAGGGTAGCATCGTTGATGTCTTTGTCTGCGCCGTCGGCGACGGCATTCGCCAGCACGCATTCAAATTGCTTCAGCAACTGAGGGGTGCTGGAGTGCGTGCCGACATGGACTATCTCGGAAGGAGTTTAAAGGCGCAAATGCGCTTCGCCGATAGGCTTGGGGCAACCTATGCCATCATCATCGGCGATGAGGAGCTCTCAAACGGCGTTGCAACTGTGAGGGCGATGAAGGAGAGCAAGCAGCAACAAGTCCCTTTTGGGGAGCTCATTGACTACCTGCGTTCATTGGGGGAAGGAAAATCATGATGCGCACGCACTGGTGCGGTGAACTGCGTCCGCAGCACATCGGACAAAGGGTGAGGGTGTGCGGATGGGCAAACAGGGTGAGGGATCACGGCGGCGTCATCTTCATTGATCTCCGTGACAGGAGTGGCATCGTCCAAACCGTTTTTGACCCGTCAACATGCCCAACAGAGGTGCACAGGTTAGCGTCAGAGGTTGGAAATGAGTATGTGCTGCTCATTGAGGGTGAGGTCGTGCGACGCCCGCCCGGGACGGAGAACCCGAAGTTGCCCACGGGCGAAATTGAGGTGCGCGGTGAGAGGATTGAGGTGTTGAGTGGCTCAAAGCCGCTGCCCTTCCCGCTAACTTCGGATGATGCCGATGAGATGGTGCGCCTGAAGCACCGCTACCTTGACCTGCGCCGGCAGAAGATGCAAAGGATTCTTGAGCTGCGCTACAGGTTTACGAAGGCGATAAGGGATTTCATGGATGGCGAGGGGTTCTGGGAGATTGAGACGCCGATACTTTGGAAGCACACGCCCGAGGGGGCAAGGGAGTTCATCGTCCCATCAAGGCTTCATCCGGGCAAGTTCTATGTGCTTCCGCAATCGCCGCAGCTTTGCAAGCAGCTGTTGATGGTTGCAGGCATTGAGAGGTATTTTCAAATTGCGAGGTGCTTCAGGGACGAAGACCCGCGTGCAGACAGGCAGCTTGAGTTCACACAGGTTGACATTGAAATGTCGTTCATCACCCGTGAGGATATTTTTGACCTCGTTGAGCGCATGCTCGCATACGCATTTGAGCAAGTGCTCGGTATCAGGATTGAAACGCCATTTCCGAGGATGAGCTACAGCGATGCGATTGAACGCTACGGGACGGATAAGCCAGACTTGCGCTTCGGAATGGAGATAGCCGACATAACCGACATCGCCTCCAACAGCTCGTTCAAGGTCTTCTCACAGGTTGTTTCAAGCGGCGGCAGGGTTAAAGCGCTCAACTCAATCGGCTGTGCGAGCTTCTCACGAAAGGATGTGGCGGAGTTAACCGATATAGCCAAGCGTGCTGGTGCAAAGGGCTTAGCCACAATCGCTGTCGGGGAGAGCGAGGTTCATTCGCATGTCGCTAAGTTCTTGAGCGATGAGGAGCTGAAAGCCATATTTGAGCGCTTGGGTGCGAAGGCGGGCGATCTAATTCTCATCGTCGCAGATAGGGCTGAATTGGCGTGCGCTGTGTTGGGGTTGCTCCGAAAGCATATTGCGGCGAAGCTGAAGCTGACTCCATATGGCACTTGGAGGTTTGTTTGGGTGGTTGACTTCCCATTGCTCCAATGGGATGAAGAGGAGGGGCGCTACACGCCCGTGCATCATCCATTCACATCGCCTTTGCCGGAGGATGAGCATTTGTTGATTGAGGGGATAAACTCGCCATTGCCAAAGGGGCATCCCGAACATCCGCTTGGCAGGGTCAGGGCTAACGCCTATGACATCGTCCTCAACGGATACGAGATCGGCGGTGGGAGCATAAGGATTCACAGGCGCCAACTTCAAGAGGCGCTGTTTAAGGCGATAGATTTGCCTATGGAGGAGGCTTATCAGAAATTCGGCTTCCTGCTTGAGGCTTTTGAGTATGGTGCACCACCGCACGGTGGGATAGCGCTTGGGCTTGACAGGATAATCGCCATCATAGCTGACACCGAGAACATACGCGAGGTGATAGCCTTCCCGAAGACGAGCACCGGATATGACCCAATGACGGGCTCTCCAACGCCAGTCAGCGAGCAACTCCTAAGGGATGCTCACATAAGGCTTGTGCTTGAGGATGAGGGTAAGTAACTTCGGGCTGCATGAAATGCATCATGAATTGCATCATGAGAAGGTGATGCATGTGAGGCGCAAGTTTTACATCACAACGCCAATTTACTATGTGAACGATGTGCCGCACATAGGCACCGCATACTGCACAATCGCCGCCGATATAATCGCACGCTATCACAGGCTGCTTGGCGATGATGTGTTCTTCCTGACTGGCACGGATGAGAACGCAATCAAGGTTGCGAGGGCTGCACAAGAGCACGGCAAAGAAACACAGGAGTTCGTTGATGAGCTTGCAGAACGATTTCAAGATGTGTGGAGGGCTTACAACATCTCCTACGATGACTTCATCAGGACGACGCAACAGAGGCATAAGAGGGCTGTTGTCAAGTTCATAGAGCAGGTGATGCGTCACAGCCCTGATGCAATCTATCCGAGCTACTACGAAGGTTGGTATTGCGTGTTTGAGGAGACATTCTACTCCGATGAGGAAGTCGTTGATGGCAAATGCCCAGATTGCGGGAGGCAAGTCCAGTGGGTGCGTGAACCCGCATTTTACTTTCGCCTGAGCGCCTTCTCCGAGAGGCTGCTTCGCTTTTATGAAGAGCATCCGGAGTTCCTTGCGCCTGAGTTCAGAGGGCGAGAGGTCATTTCGTTCGTCCGCTCGGGGTTAAAGGATGTGGCTATAACGAGGGTCTCAAGGTGGGGCATTCCATTTCCAATTCGCCATAGCGAGTTTGAGGGCGGCATGGTCGTTTATGTGTGGTTTGATGCTCTCATAAACTACCTCAGCGGCATAGGCTACGGCAGTGACGAACCCGAAGATGTTGAGAAGTTCAAACGCTACTGGCCGGCTGACTTGCACCTCGTCGGGAAGGACATTTACACGCGCTTTCACTGCACGATGTGGCCGGCGATGCTCATGGCAGCAGGGCTTGAGCCTCCAAAGTGCGTCTTCGGACACGGCTTCTGGAATATTGAGGGCGAGAAGATGTCCAAGTCAAGGGGGAATGTGATTGAGCCTGTGAGCCTCGCAAACGAGATCGCATCACGCACAGGGTGCACATTTGATAGGGCAGTTGATGTCATACGATACTTCCTCTTCCGAGAGGTCTCGTTCGGCTTGGATGGTGATTTCCAGCGCGCAAGCCTGTATGCGAGATTCAATGGCGACTTGGCTAATGACCTCGGCAACCTCGTCCAGAGAGTGCTCACCATGGTTCGCCGATTTGTCGGCGGTAAAGTTCCACCGCTGAGGGACGAAGGTGGTGAGCTCAGGGGGCTGATAAGAGAGTTGGCACCTGCGATAACGCAGGCTATGGACAGGTATGAATTTTCGCATGCGCTATCGCAGATGTGGGAGATCATCCGTTCCTCAAACAGGTTTGTTGAGCGCAAGGCGCCGTGGCAGTTGGCCAAGGAGGGGCGAACTGAAGATTTGCAGCATGCCCTTAGGGAGCTTATGGATGTGCTTTCGTCGCTCGCCATAATGCTATTCCCGTTCATGCCATCAACGGCTCTTGAGATTGCCCGCCAGCTCGGTGCATCACAACTGTTTGTCAACTGGCGATGGGAGCACATCACGCAGTTTGATAAATTGCCCGAGGGACTGAGCATCGGCGAGCCACAGGTGCTCTTCCCGAAGGAGAGGGCTGTGCAAGTCAGCGCATCAACTATCGCTCATTCGGAAGAGGGAAAGGGAATCGGTGAGGAGGGTGAGAGGGCAATGGGCGCACAGCAAATAACCATTGACGAGTTCAACAGGCTTGATTTGAGGGTGGTCAGAGTTATCCGTGCGGAGCGAATTCAAGGCGCCGAGAAGTTGCTCAAGCTTGAGGTTGATATGGGGACTGAGAAGCGGACCGTGGTTGCAGGCATAGCGCAGGAGTTTCCACCCGAGGAGTTGGTCGGGAAGACGCTTGTGCTCGTTGCAAACCTTGCCCCGGCAAAGATTCGCGGTGTGGTATCACAGGGAATGATATTGGCAGCTGGTGAGGATAAGCCGCTTGCGCTCATAACGACCGACAGGGAAGTCCCGCCGGGGACGAGGGTAAGGTGAATGCCATTTGCGTTTGCTCATTGCGCGGGGCGATCTTGGATGCGCCTGTTTGTGAGCTGCTTTATTGGGGCGATGGCTTGCATCGCATTATCAGTTATAACTTCGCATGTTTTCTCAACCTCCTTTGCCGCTTCAGTCAGCATCGGTGTGCTTGTTGGCATCCTGCTGGCAGCTTTATTAAGCGCATACATTACGGATGCGCTCAAAAGGCATGTTAATGTAATCGGTCAATTTCTGTCTGAGTGCATTCGCGGCGAGGCAAAAGCGGTTGAGCGCTTGCAAGCTTACAAGCTGGGCGCGCTCGGAGAGGGCGTTTGCCAGCTTATCTCAGAACTTCAGGATGAGCGTCAAAAGAGAACGAGGCTTGAGATGAGGCTTGAACATGTGGTTAGCTTGCTGAGGCGCTTTCAAACTCAGTCCACCTCCGAAAGCGATTTGAAGGCGACTCTCCGTCACATAAGGCAGCTTTCAAACGCAAGCGGGTGCGTTGTCCTCTCCTACAATGCCGAAGATGATGCCTTCTCGCTTGGCATTGAGGACGGAGAACCATCCATAGTTAGTGAGATACGCTCTGGCAACATCAACGAATCTGTATGGCGCGCCTTTCTCACCCGCTCTGAACCGCTCATAATCAGGCGCAGTGAGGGCGATAGATTCAAGCTGCTGCAATTTGGTCGCCAGCTGCTGTGCGATGTCATACTCATACCAATTCGTTCCGAGAAGCAATTGCTCGGGATACTCGTGCTCACAAAGGATGACGGTGAGTTCTCACATGACGATTACGAAGCAGCCTCAATCAGCGGGTTGCTTTTTTCGCTCATGTTTCGCAGCATAGTGTTGCATGAGCGTTTGACGAACTTGTTTATTGAGACTGTAGCAGCGCTTGCCGAGGCGGTTGATGCAAAAGACCCATACACAAGGCATCACTCAAAGTGGGTGACACAATGGTCCGTCATGTTTGGTAAGTGGCTCAACCTTCAACCGTCACAAATTGACACATTGCATGTCGGTGGATTGATGCATGACTTGGGCAAAATAGCCGTCCCTGATGAAGTGTTGCGAAAGCCCCGTTTGCTAACGCCAGAAGAATATGAGCTGATGAAGATGCACCCCTCAAAGGGTGCTGAGATACTCTCGCATGTCTCATTGCCTTGGGATGTTATTCCGATCGTGCTTCATCATCATGAGCGCTGGGATGGAAAGGGCTATCCGAATGGTTTGCAGGGCGAAGGCATCCCGCTCCTTGCGAGAGTCGTCGCAATAGTTGATTCCTTTCACGCCATGGTGTCCAACAGACCATATCGCCCCGCATTGCCAATTGATGAGGCGTTAAGGAGGGTGTCTTTGGAAGCCGGAAAGCAGTTTGACCCCACACTCGCCACCTCATTCGTTCAATTGGTTTCCTCAAACACAAGTGCCTTTACCGTCAGTGAGCTATGATGGTTGTCAGCGATTATGTGAATGTGTATCCTGTCGCATTTGCGGCATCAGCATCTTGTTGATGCCACTGAACATGAGCATCGTGTGTTTGCGTCGCTTTGCAGCATTGGCATCCTATTGATAGTTTCAGCTTGGTTGACGCGGAAAGTAACGCTGCTCTTTATGGGTTGAACTTTATAAGCATGTTGTGATGCAGCAAAATTAAGGTTAGGGAAAAGTCAAATGCCGCGCAAGGGAGGTGATGGGTGAAACAGTAGTGCAATGGGTAGGTAGCTTTTCCAAATTGCGGGGGAGCGGATAGGGTTAAGAGGGTGTAAGGTAAGTCAACCCCGTAGCTAATGCAAGGGAGGGATGAAATGATGCGTGTGAAGGAGAGATATAGTGAGAAGTCAATCGGCTTCACTCTGATAGAGCTGCTGGTGGTGATCGCGATAATCGCGATCCTGGCAGCGATACTGTTCCCGGTGTTTGCGAGGGCGAGGGATAAAGCAAGGCAGTCAAGTTGTCTGAGCAATGTGAAGCAGCTGACAAGCGGCATCTTGATGTATGCCCAAGACTATGATGACTTCCTGCCAATCAGCTCACCTGTGCGGTGGTGGAACCTCGTTCAGCCCTATGTTAAGAACACGCAGATACTTGTCTGTCCCTCAAGACCAACCTTCGCACGCGGCTATGGGTGTAACGGAAATTACATGGGTTGGTCCAGCTCAATTCACATTGCGACACTCCCAACACCGGCAGGCTCGGCTATCATTTGTGATGCGGCACAATGCAGTTCTGCCGGCGTCACTGGAAACAATGATGCAGATTCATGGGTGCAGTATGAGACGGGTGCAACAGATTGGCAGTTTACGCCCCCAACGAACATTACAGGCACAACTTATAACTACGATTCGGATGACCAGTGGGGCAACCGCAGCCGTCGTCCAGTCGGCAGGCATTTTGATGGCTTAAATGTGGGCTATCTTGATGGGCATGCCAAGTGGCTTAGGATTCGCGAGTTTGTTGGACCGCTTCCCGGTGGCTGGCCATACGGTCACCCGATGAACTCTTGGGACAACCAATAAGGGTTGTTACTAAAGCAAGTGCGATTATACTGATTGCGTGAGGGATTGAAGAGAAGGTGCTAATGGTATAGCCCGTCAATTCTCATGGATAGGCACATTGAATGCTTCGCCGGATTGATGGGCTGTCATCCAATCTATCTGTGCCACACAATGGTGGTTGCCCTATTTCATGCATTCCCTTAGGTATGCAGCAGTCTGTGGCAGCAGTTCGTCTGAATCACCCGGGACACCGCATTCAAGTGCCATGTATTTGTCAAAGCCAACCTCTTTCAGCGCTGCAAAGCCGCTTTTAAAATCGGTGTGCCCATAGCCGGGAAGCAGCCTGTTGCTGTCAGCCAAATGGACATGGTAAATCCATTTGCCATGTTTCCTTATGCTTTCAGCTATGTCTGCCTCCTCAATGTTCATGTGGAAGAAGTCAGCCATGATGCGCACATATGGATTGCCCAATCGCTCGCAAATCTCAACTGCCTGTTCAAGCCTATTGATGAAGTGCGTCTCATAGCGGTTCAACGGCTCTATGAGCAAGTAAGCTCCGACACTCTCGGCGTGCCTCCCGACCTCGTCAAGCAAGCATAGGAGCAGTTCCCGTTCAAGCTCGACAGCGCTCTTGTATGGTGACAAATCTGGGATCCTCGGTGCGCCGAATATCGGGACGAATATGAGCCCCACAGCACCTACATCGGCAGCAACTGAGAGCAGTTCCTTGATGTCCTGCACAGCTATTTTGCGAGCCTGCGGGTCTGAATCAAGCGGCGTGCCACGATAGCCAGCGCAGACTGTGCTCACTTTTATCCCAGTGCGCTCTGCCGCTCGCTTTATCTCATCGGAGCGCTCCTTTAGTCCACTGCCCCAAAATTCAATCCCATCATATCCCCACTGAGACAGCTTTTCCATCTTCTCCTCAATTGATGCGCCTTTAACGAGCCCCTCTTGACATGAGAGCTTCACAGTGCCCACCTCCTAAGGGGAGTTGCGGTGATGCTTTGCGCTTCACATTGACCCAAAGCCCTCTTGAGCAAAGAGCGTGTGCCAAGAAGTTTAACTGCAACACTGCTACCAGCTCAGCGGAGTGCAGTTCGTGACCTTCCATGCCATCCAAGGTATGGTATACGCATACCTTTACCTTTTGATTGCTACTGGCACGCTGCGGCAATGTGAGCTTTGAATATGTCCTCAACAATTCCGATGTCCTTTGCAGCGTCCCTCCCATCAGTCAACGGTTGCACTCCATTTCGGATGCATTCAATGAAGTGCAATGCTTGCCTTCTAAACGACCAATCCCAATCGGAGTGCAGTTGCACAGTCTTGTTTTGCTCGCCATAGTGCACCGTCACTTTAGCTGGAACTTGTGCAAGCAATGGTGGCGGCGTCTCAATTTTCATGAAGCCCTTCTCAAAGTAGAGCGCAAGGTGCTCATCAAATCCGTGGTGCTTTATCGGACCGCCAACCTCAAGGGTGGCTGGCGTTCTTGAAAACTCAAACATGACTAAACGCACCCTATGCCTTAAGTTGACGCCGACGATGGCGCACTCATCTCCCAAGAAGGCGCGCATCAAATTGATGTTGTGGCAGTGGACATGAAGGAAGTGGTAATACAGGTTGCCATGCCCATACAAGTTTTGGCGCAGCTCATCGGGAAGCCATTTTGGACCTGGGTCTCTCTCAGGCATAGTGCCATATGGTTCATCGGTCCGCATGACTGGGGCAATCAACTCCCTTCCCGCCGTCCACTTACCCCCGATAAAACAATGCGCACGCGCATAAAGGAGGGAACCCATTTCGCCGCTTGCCTCCCACTCACGAACTAACTCCAAAGCCTTTTGGACACCAGCGTCGTAACGCTTCATGTATGCCACCATGAGCAGGCGTTTGTTCTCTTCGGCTGCCTTCACTATCTCGTTTGCGCTCTCAACCGAAAGGGCTAACGGTTTTTCACACATCACATGCTTGCCCGAAGAGAGCAACTTCAATGCGATTGGCAAATTCCATTCTGGTGGCAGAATGACGACGGCGGCTTCAACTTCATCATCGTCGCAAAGCTCATCAACGCTGCCATAGCGCTTCCTTATGCCGAACCTGTCAGCCACGGTGTTCAGCAACTTCTCTCGTCTGCCGACTGCCGCGACAAGTTCACAGTCATCAACCAATGATGAAAACGCATGAAGGTGCGTCGTCTGACCCATGAAGCCACAAGCACCTACAACGCCAATCTTTACCCTGCGCACGACCGAACACCGCCCTTCAAAGCGGAAGTGAGCGTCCTATGTTGAACCGCAAAAACTCGCATGTGAAGCGCTTAATCCGTCACAGCGAAGTGCGGCAAACAGTAAACATATTGCGTGATAGTAGAGTAGTCATCCCTTCCCCATCCTTCGGCTTACCTCTTTTTGTTCCGTCGCATCTATCATCTATCTCTGGCATTTTCTTTGCATGGTCTTGGAGTCGGGTTAAAATGATAGCAGCGTCAAAGCCAAAAGGCTATGGCGCAATAAGTTTAGTGTCTATTGGCGGTTTGAAAAAATGAAGCGGGTTATCCCTTCATGTTGAACCAACGGGAGTATCCACTGGCGAATCTAAAAATCAACTTCTTTTAGATGGTGTCTCGTTAAACTCAGCATTTTCGCTCACTCCCTTTAAACCCCGTAAAAGTTTAGCACTGCCAAATCGCCTCACAATTTGTGACAGAATTTTTACCGCACGCGAATGGACTCTGCTGCACTGGGTGATGTTACCAATGCTTGGTTGGAAATCGCTGTCACCACTGTCCCGATAAACGCCGAGCAAATTCACGGACTGCTTGACACTTTGGGTTGTATTGGAACGGCTCAGAACTTTGAGTCCGATAACACTGTGTGAATTGTTGGATACTTGCCTGTAACTGAGGATGTCACAGAGAAGTTAGTTTGGCTTCAGGAGCGGGTTGATTACGCTTTGGCACATAGTTGGCTTCTTAATCCTGTTTCCGTCACAACCCGCCTTTTGGACTCAGAAGAATGGGAGGCACCGTTGCGGGAAGTATTGCCGCCGTTGTCCATCGGCGAAAAGTTCCTCATTGCCCTCACAGACGATGTCGTTGACAATCCTGATGAACGCATCCTCTTGAAGTTGCGCAGTTTGGGTGGCTTTGGGATGGTGCATCACCCGACAACGAGGATGTGCTTGGAATTTTTGGAAAATTGTCAAGTAGCGGGAAAGCGCGTTTTGGATGTGGGAATTGGTTCAGGGATACTTTCCATCGCAGCGGCGAAACTTGGCGCTGCCGAGGTCGTCGCGACCGACATTGACGATGCTGCCCTTGAGGCAGCGATGGAAAATGCAAAACGAAACGAAGTTGAGGGGAAAATCAAGTTTGTCAAGAGCGATTTGCTGCGAAGGGTTTCAGGTCAATTTGACATAGTGCTTTCCAACTTGCTCACCCCGCTCATCAAAGATTTGGCTTGGCAACTCAAATCAAAAGAGGCTCTAACTTGTGATGGTCTGTGGATCGCTTCGGGAGTTTCAAGCGAGGGATGGAAGGAAGTCAAGCCGTTGCTCACAAAATTAGGCTATCAACTTGTTGACGAACGAGAGTTAACAGGATGGGTTGCGTTCAAAGCCAAGCAACATTAAAACCGAATTGACAGGCAAATATCGCCATCTAACCACTTGCGTGGTGCTCCATTTTCGTCTTTCAAATTGCTGCCGACGCTCCAAACTTTGAAACCTTGCCCTTCACAACGATAACGCAAAGGCTTCCCGTCAAATGGGTCTTTAGGCACTTCAGGCAAAAATTTAGGCACTAATTCCGACAAAGTCTTTGGATACGAGTCAAATTCATGGCGATAAAGGCATAAAGCCAACGCTGTTTGCAACAGCCTTTGATGGGTTTTCACTTCAGCAATTTGTTCAAATGAGTATGCTGTCTCGGGTAAATATCTCTCAACCCTTAATCCTGCAGGCCACATCACCTCTCCTGCCATCGCTAATGGTCGGAAAGCAAAACCCCTTAACCAACTTGGGTAACGGAAAGCGATTCCTGTTGTTTTTACCTGTTGCGCAAACTCGTCCAACTTTTTGAATGCTCCCCATTCATAAGGCTCACCCTTGCGGGCAATTTTTAGTAACCATTGGTCAAAACGCAAAACAATCAACTCGTTGATAGCCAGTTGCCGTGATAAAGGTTGAATCCAGCCTGCGATGTTTCTGCCCGTGTAAATCACGCATCCTTCCGACCAGATCAAGGAAAATTCGCGTGCATCTCTCGGTGACGACCGCAAGAAATCAAAGGATTGAATGTGTATTACCCGCTCAAGTTGAAGCATGCGGATGAGAGTTCGGTCACCATCCCAATCTAATAAAAGCCCCATCAACCGATGCGCCCATTTGGGCGAAATGTCTTTGTTTTCGCAAATTTGCTTCACGATGTTAATCGTCGTGCGCAAAATGAACTTAATGTGCATCACATGAAGGCTATAAGGCTCTTCATCCAAGTGCCTAACTATCTTCAGCAAGACGATGCAATTTTCCAGCGCCTTGTCTAAATTCCCTTCCCGAACATGTAGCAGCGCTTCTGCTTCCAACAAACGAATCAGAGAGCGAAGAGGTGAAGTGTGAGGAAATTGAGTAGCATAGGGGTAAGGCTGCACCACATTTACCCATCGGACATGAGGGAATTGACTTGCCTGTTTCGCTAACTCAAGAACCTTTTGGCATCGCTGAATAATACTGCGAACTTGCCTTATATCCGTTGAGCGACCGAACCTAAAATCGTCAAATGCTCGTTGTTCACTCTCTGAGAACTTTGGCAGCGCATTAAAGGCTTGCTGGTAAACTGACGCAGCGTTCAAAGACGGTGGGATCGGTGGCACGATTTCTTCATAATGCGTCGGTTCGCCTGCCATTTTAATGGCTTGCAACTCTTTCGCCAATTCAACGAATGGCAAGCGATATAACCACCAAAACAAATAGCCGACTGCGAAGACCAAGACAGTAACGATGATTAACCAAATTCGCCGACGCATCATTGATCACCGCATCGTTTTTTGGATAAAATATCTCACATTGCCCCGCTTATCTGTGCTTCAACCACTTCCTTAGCTTTGGAGAGCGCCTCATTGAGCTTACTTGTGTCCTTTCCGCCAGCCTGCGCGAAGTCAGCCCTGCCGCCGCCACCGCCGCCAGTAATGCT